>OBAF01001917.1_pt1 | contig 11060 bp, 8 predicted proteins | sample 1517851 | NCBI WGS metagenome assembly OBAF01 (sample SAMN04571706, study PRJEB22368) | human gut metagenome | biome: human gut; material: stool | host: Homo sapiens | place: Luxembourg | collected 2012-10-19 | reverse complement strand
ATTTTTACCTGCTTGACGAGTGGAGTATCTTACCTTCACTTATATTCATGGGTGTCGGTGCCATGACAGACTTCGGTCCGCTTATCGCGAATCCAAAGAGTTTCCTGCTCGGCGCAGCAGCTCAGTTCGGTATCTATACAGCTTACTTCCTTGCATTCCTTATGGGATTCAATGGTAAAGAGGCTGCAGCTATATCAATCATCGGTGGTGCTGATGGCCCTACATCTATCTACCTGGCTGGTAAGCTCGGCATGGGTGGAACACTTCTCGGACCTATAGCAGTTGCGGCATATTCATATATGTCACTGGTTCCAGTTATCCAGCCACCTATCATGAAGGCTCTCACAACAAAGAAGGAGAGACTTGTAAGAATGCCACAGCTCAGACCTGTAACCAAGATCGAGAAGATACTCTTCCCTATCATTGTTACACTTGTGGTAGTTCTTATACTTCCAACAACAGCTCCACTTGTAGGTATGCTGATGCTTGGTAACCTCTTTAGAGAGTGCGGCGTTGTTAAGCAGCTCACAGAGACAGCTTCAAACGCTCTTATGTATATCGTAGTTATCTTACTTGGTACTTCAGTAGGTGCATCTACAAGTGCAGAGGCATTCCTCAAGCTTAGTACACTTAAGATAGTATTCCTTGGTCTTGTCGCATTCGCAGTTGGTACAGCAGCCGGAGTTCTCTTCGGTAAGCTTATGTGTTGGGCGACAAAGGGCAAGGTCAATCCGCTTATCGGTTCTGCTGGTGTATCAGCCGTTCCAATGGCAGCCAGAGTATCACAGAAGGTTGGATCACAGTATGATCCTACGAACTTCCTTCTGATGAATGCTATGGGACCAAACGTTGCAGGTGTTATCGGTACAGCCGTAGCAGCTGGTACTTTCCTTGCAATATTTGGAATTTAATTAAGAATTTAGACAATGAATTCAGAAGCTATGACGATGATTTATACTATGAACAGATATTGAATCAGAAAAAAGTTAATTGAGAAAGTCATGGCATAATTTTATAGGAGGACGATAAAATGGCAGATAAGAAACCGATAAAGATTACGGAAACCGTACTGCGTGATGCACATCAGTCACTTATAGCTACTCGTATGACAACCGAGCAGATGCTTCCTATCATCGACAAGATGGATAAGGTTGGTTATCATTCAGTAGAGTGCTGGGGCGGTGCAACATTCGATGCATCACTCAGATTCCTTAAGGAGGATCCATGGGAGAGACTTAGAAAGCTCAGAGATGGATTCAAGAATACAAAGCTTCAGATGCTCTTCAGAGGACAGAATATCCTTGGATACCGTCATTACGCAGATGACGTTGTAGAGTATTTTGTACAGAAGTCAATTGCAAATGGTATTGATATCATCAGAATATTTGACTGTCTGAACGATCTTAGAAACCTTCAGACATCAGTTAAGGCTTGTAACAAAGAGGGTGGACATGCCCAGGTAGCTCTTTCATATACACTCGGTGATGCATATACTCTTGATTACTGGAAGGATATGGCAAAGAGAATCGAGGATATGGGAGCAGATTCAATCTGTATCAAGGATATGGCCGGACTTCTTGTTCCAAATAAGGCTACAGAGCTTGTACAGGCACTCAAGGATGGTTCAAGCCTTCCAATTCAGCTTCATACACATTACACATCAGGTGTAGCTTCAATGACATACCTCAAGGCTGTAGAGGCTGGATGTGATGTCATCGATACAGCAATCTCACCTCTTGCACTTGGTACATCTCAGCCTGCAACAGAGGTTATGGCCAAGACATTTGAGGGAACAGAGTTTGATCCGGGTCTTGATCAGAAGCTCCTTGCTGAGATCGCAGACTACTTCAGACCACTTAGAGAAGAGTGGATCGCAAGCGGTCTCTTAAATCCAAAGGTTCTCGGTGTTAACGTTAAGACACTTCTCTACCAGGTGCCTGGTGGAATGCTTTCAAACCTCGTATCACAGCTCAAGGAGATGGGTGCTGAGGATAAGTTCGAGGCAGTTCTTGAGGAAGTTCCTAGAGTTCGTAAGGATTATGGTGAGCCACCTCTTGTTACACCTTCAAGCCAGATCGTTGGTACACAGGCGGTTCTCAACGTTGTAACAGGCGAGAGATACAAGATGTGTACAAAGGAGTCAAAGGCACTTGTACGTGGCGAGTATGGCCAGTCAGTAAAGCCGGTTGATCCAGAGGTTAAGAAGAAGGTTATCGGCGATGAGAAGCAGATTACATGCCGTCCAGCTGATCTTCTTGAGAATGAGCTTGACAAGATCGAGAAGGAGATGATCCAGTACAAGCAGCAGGATGAGGATGTGCTCACATATGCACTGTTCCCACAGGTTGCTACTGATTTCTTCAAGTACAGAGAGGCTCAGCAGAAGAAAGTCGATGTGACACTTGTAGACAAGGAGAGCACAGCTTATCCAGTCTAATAAATAAAATATGATCAGATATCTGAAGGTTACTTCTGATATCGATATAGAGAGGCAGAGCTCCTCAATCGGAGTCTCTGTCTCTTTGTATATATGCATACAAATATTTGGAGATATTATGGCGAAGAAAATAGTTGTTATCGGAGCAGGTGCTGCCGGGATGATGGCAGCGATCACAGCTGGTAAAACGGCTGATGTGTTATTGATAGAGAAAAACGACAGAGTTGGCAAAAAGCTTTTTATCACAGGAAAGGGAAGATGTAACGTCACAAATGCAGGTGATGCAGATGTGTTTTTTAACTCGGTCGTGACAAACAGTAAGTTCATGTACAGCTCATTTTATTCATTTGACAATAATATGGTGATGGATTTCCTTGAAAAAGCTTCGTGTCCGCTCAAGGTCGAACGCGGCGGCAGAGTGTTCCCGGTCAGTGATCACTCATCGGATGTAATAGGTGCATTCAAGATGCTGATAAATAGGAACCATAACATAAAATTGTTGACAGATTCAAAGGTTTTACAGATCAAATGTGAAGATGGGCAAGTTACAGGAGTTGTTATACAGGAAAAAGAAAACAAGAAGAACAGAGAGATCGATTGTGACGCGGTGATAGTGGCTACAGGCGGAATGTCGTATCCACTTACGGGATCCACGGGTGATGGCTACAAGTGGGCAGAGAAGTGTGGACACACGGTAAAGGAACTTTCACCATCTCTTGTTCCGTTTGAGATAGAGGAAAAATGCTGCAGGGATATGATGGGATTGTCACTCAAGAATGTTGATCTGCATATAAAATGCGGCAAGAAAAAAATATTTGATGAGCAGGGGGAGATGTTGTTTACCCACTTTGGAATAAGTGGTCCGCTTGTGATAAAGGCATCGGCATATATTCACAGATATATAGGTAAAGAGATAGAGTTGTATATAGATCTTAAGCCAGCTATGGATGAACAGATGCTTGATGCAAGAATACAAAAAGATTTTTCGAAGTATGTGAATAAAGACTTCAGAAATTCACTGACAGATCTCCTTCCAGTAAAACTCATACAGCCAGTCATAGAAAGGACAGGGATAGATCCATTTAAAAAGGTTAATTCTGTTACAAAAGAGGAAAGACTGGCATTGGTTCATGCCCTGAAACATTTTGCACTAACGTTTACAGGACTCAGAGATTACAACGAGGCTATAATTACAAAGGGCGGAGTCAATGTCAAGGAAGTGGATCCATCCACAATGGAATCTAAAATAGTTAAAAATCTATATTTCGCCGGTGAGCTATTGGATCTGGATGCTCTGACAGGAGGTTTTAATCTACAGATTGCGTGGTCTACGGGATATCTGGCTGGACTTTCTGCTGCGGAGAGTATAGAATAGTCAGGAAATGTAAAATACAAAAATACATATCAATGAATAAAGGAGATTAGTACGATGAATATTGCAATAGATGGACCTGCAGGAGCAGGCAAGAGCACAATAGCAAAAAGAGCGGCAAAGGAACTTGGTTTTATATATGTTGACACAGGTGCGATGTACAGAGCAATCGCTGTATACCTGATAGACAATGGGGTGTCAGCAGGAGATGAGGCGAAAGTAGCTGAAGCCATAGACGATATATCGATTGAGATAAGATATGAGGATGGCGCACAGCAGGTATATCTGAATGGAGATAATGTTACAGGCAGACTCAGAACAGAGGAGGTCGGCAACATGGCGTCAAAGTCTTCAGCCCTTCCATGTGTCAGAGAGAAGCTTTTGTCTATACAGAGAGAGCTTGCAGCGAAGAACGATGTCGTGATGGATGGCCGCGATATAGGAACGAATATTCTTCCAAACGCCGAACTCAAGATATATCTGACAGCATCTGTCGAGGTAAGGGCACAGAGAAGATATGATGAGCTCGTGGCAAAGGGAGAGGCTGGTGTCGATCGTGATAAAATAGAACAGGATATAGCAGCAAGGGATAAACAGGATATGGAGAGGAAGACAGCTCCATTAAAGAGGGCTGATGATGCAATTTTAGTTGATAGTTCTGATATGGGAATTGAAGAGGTCGCAGCACAGATCATCAGACTTGCAAATGAGAGAAAGTAATATATAATTTGTACAAGGATGGTTTGAGTATGGAGATTTTGCTAGCAAAGTCGGCAGGGTTCTGCTTTGGTGTGCAGAGGGCAGTCGACACGGCTTACAAACATGCGGATGAGAAGAATGTATACACGTATGGACAGATAATTCACAATGAGGAAGTAGTCGGAGATCTGGCAAAGCATGGTGTGAAGATCTTAGAAGATGATGAACTGGATCAGATAAAAGACAGCAAAGTCATCATACGTTCACACGGTGCAGAAAAAAGAGTGTATGATATTCTCGAGAAAAATGGAAATGAGATTATAGATGCCACCTGTCCGTTTGTCAAAAAGATACACAACATAGTTATGGATGAATGTGGAAAAGGTCATACAGTTATAATCATCGGAGATGGAAAACACCCTGAGGTAAAAGGCATTATGGGCTGGTGCATGAGTGAGCCGGTTGTCATAGGTACTGAGGAAGAAGCAGAAAAATTCGTTCAGTCATGTCTTAACGGGGAGTACAAACCAAGCGAGAATATATCAATAGTCAGCCAGACAACTTTTAATTACAGAAAATTTCATAATGTTGTTGATATTATTCGAAATAAATTGTATAATGTTACTGCTTATAAGACTATCTGTAATGCTACGTCTGTGCGCCAAAGGGAGGCGCAGGAGATTGCATCAAAGGTAGATGCCATGATTGTTATAGGTGGTCGAAACAGTTCTAATACTCAGAAGTTATATGAGATTAGCAAAAAAGAATGTGAGAATACTTACTATATACAGACACTCGTTGATTTGGATTTGACTACTTTTGAATCCGTTAGTAGGGTAGGTATTACAGCTGGGGCATCTACCCCAAACAAATTAATTAAGGAGGTTCATGGTAGGATGGACGAGATGAATTTTGCAGAATTATTAGAGAATGATGAGAGCAGAGGCTCAATCAAGACAGGAGAGATAGTTGAGGGCAGAGTTATCGATGTAAAGCCAGATGAGATCATTGTTGATATCAGCTATAAGTCAGATGGTGTTATTCCTAGAAATGAATATACAAACACACCAAACGCTGACCTTACAGAGCTTGTACATGTTGGTGATGCTATCACAGCTAAGGTTGTAAAGACAAACGACGGTGAGGGTTCAGTTCTTCTCTCATACAAGAGAGTTGCTGCTGAAAAAGCTAACGAGAAGCTTGAGGCTGCTCTTGAGTCAGGCGAGATCCTTACAGGTAAGGTTGTACAGGTTGTAAGTGGTGGACTCAATGTTATGTATGATGAGACAAGAGTATTCATCCCTGCAAGCCTTGTATCTGATACATATGAGAAGAACCTTGATAAGTACCTTGATCAGGATGTTGAGTTTATTCTTACAGAGTATCAGCCAAAGAAGAGAAGAATTATAGGTAACAGAAAGCAGATCATCGTTGCTAGAAAGGCAGAGGCTGCTAAGGAACTGTTCGATAGAATCGAAGTAGGAATGACTGTAGAGGGTGTTGTTAAGAATGTTACAAGCTTTGGCGCATTCATCGACCTCGGCGGTGCTGATGGACTTCTCCACATCTCAGAGATGTCATGGGGTAGAGTTGAGGATCCTAAGTCAGTTCTCAAGGTTGGAGACAATGTTAAGGCATTCATCAAGAACATTGATGGCGAGAAGATCGCACTCAGCCTTAAGTTTGATGATACAAACCCATGGCTTAACGCTGATGAGAAGTATGCTCCTGGCACAGTAGTAACTGGTAAGGTAGCAAGAATGGCTGATTTTGGTGCTTTCATTGAGCTTGAGCCAGGTGTAGATGCACTCCTTCATGTTTCACAGATCTCATATGACCATGTGAACAAGCCAGAGGATGTATACAAGGTTGGCGATGTTGTAGAGGCAGAGGTTGTAGAGTGCAATGCTGCTGACAAGAAGATCAGCCTTAGCGTAAAGAGCTTACTTCCGGTTCCAAGTGAGTCAGATTATGAAGATGATGCAGAGAGCGAGGAGTAATTATTTTAGGCATTAATTTTCAGATGACTGTTTTGTCTGAATATAAATAATAAAAATCAGGATTTCCAGATCAAAGATCTGAAGATCCTGATTTTTATTTGTATTTATAGATGCGATGTATCGCGAATGAACTAATGAAAAACCACTGATATCATGTTTTGTATGTATTGTGTTGTTACCTGACCGATTGATGTGAGCTCATCTGATAATCGGAGAAATCTGCCCCCATTGATTCCGGTATCATAAAAAATATTGTTTTTCTCGTGGGACGGTGCCGGTATGAATACATCAGTGATCTGCGTATATGCGGTCTCCTTTGTGGCTTTTTCTTTGTGTGTACTGTCAACATATGCAGCCATGGATTTGTGTATAGCCATATCCTCCATGGGCAGATAATAATAGTTCTTGTAATCCTTGAAGTAGAATTTCATCGTTTTCTGGGTTACAGGTATAAGAATCCTCAGCTGACGATCATTTGCATTTATGCGCATGACGGGGGATGAATATGTTATCCTGCACGGAAGCTTTGGTGTACTGCAGGTATATTCTATGAAGTCGTCTGTTCTGCTTACATCCAGAGTCTCCAGTTCGTTGCAAATGCGGGGAAGATTGAGAAATTCAGTTATGGATATCAGTCCGCGCACATCATCATGGTTATGAGTCATCAGGTCATCAAGCAGGTCACTTGAACCTGTCTTAAGATATTCCTTATAAGCATTGATAAGTGTACCGCCTGATATGAAGATCTTCCGCTGAAATCCAACAAGGTCTTCGATATCGATCTGTTTTACAGAATTCATATTAAAAAGCTTTTTGTATCTTCGGGATGTCTTATATATGTCTACACTTCTTATGTTGTCAAATGAGCAGTCTATGTCAAATTGCTGCATTTTTGTACGGATATATGGAATGTCAAATGTATCTCCATTATATGATACAAGATATCTGTATCTGGATATATGATTGGCAAATCGTGCGAGAATTTCCGGTTCAGAACATCCATCGTCATTGAACAGGAATAGTGTCTTGAAGTGATCGTCATCATAGAAACCCATTCCGATAAGATACAAGTCAGATCTGTTTGCGCTGAGGCCAGTGGTCTCTATATCGAAATATAATATGTCGTCTGGTGTATCAGATATACAAGTAGTATCTACAACAATATCATTTTCATCAGATTCAAAAGTTTTCATATGTACTCCTTTCATATCTATTATACTAGCGGTGAATGTTCAAAAAGGCAATCGAATATTCACAATTGATAAATATTGTGATATACTTATGAAAGTTTAATGTCGGTAAATATGCAATTATATAAGACAGGAAAAGGAGATAGACAGACTGATGATTTCATACATAACAGGTACACTTGAGTATCAAAGTGGCAACAGTATAGTTGTCGAATGTGGCGGAATTGGATATAGTATGATGATATCAGGACAGTTTATGAACAGGCTTCCGGCGATGCATTCCCATATCAAGGTCTTTACTTATATGAGTGTGAGGGAAGATGAGATAAGCCTGTATGGATTTTATGACAGAGATGAACTTGAAGTGTTCAAGGTATTGCTCAGTGTGAACGGTGTTGGACCAAAGGCTGCGATGTCTATTTTGTCAGCGCTCACAGTAAACGAGCTTAGGCTTGCAGTTGTATCTGAGGATGTGAAGGCGATAACCCGTGCAAATGGAATAGGAACAAAGGGAGCTTCTAGGATCATACTCGAACTCAAGGATAAGCTTCGCCTGGAGGATATGATAGATGCTGCATATGAGGACGCGATGAATGGTTCACGGGTTGGATCAGGTGGTGTAGCACAGAGCGATATAGATACAAGGGCGAATGTAGTGGCAGCTCTCACAGCACTCGGTTATTCGGGAGTTGAGGCCGGACGTGCTGTAAACAGAGTTGAGGGCTGGCAGGATATGGATGAGGAACAGCTTTTAAAAGCTTCACTTAAGAACATAATATAAAATAGATGGCGGAATTTTAGATGAGCAGAATTATTTCAACAGAAGCATTGGACAAGGAAGAGGAGAAAAGCGAATATAGTCTGAGGCCACAGTATCTGAACGAGTACATCGGACAGGAAAAGGTAAAGGATAACCTGCGGATTTTTATCGAGGCGGCAAAGAAGAGAAAAGAGCCATTAGATCATCTGCTGTTATATGGACCCCCTGGACTTGGAAAGACCACATTGTCAACTATAGTGGCAAATGAGATGGGGGTGAACATCAAGATAACCTCCGGCCCGGCGATAGAAAAGCCAGGAGAGCTTGCGGCGATATTGAACAATCTGTCTGACAACGATATTTTGTTCATAGACGAGATTCACAGACTGAGCACACAGGTTGAGGAAGTACTGTATCCGGCTATGGAGGATTACGCCATAGATGTGGTTATAGGCAAGGGGGCAGGCGCTCGTTCTATCAGGCTTGATCTTCCTAAGTTTACACTCATAGGAGCAACGACCAGAGTTGGAATGCTTTCTGCACCGCTCCGAGATAGATTTGGAATGGTTGATAAGCTTGAGTTTTATAGCAATGAAGATCTGAAGGAGATCATTGTGCGTTCAGCAGATGTTCTCGGAGTGTCCTTAGATGACGAGGGGGCACTTGAAATCGCAAGAAGATCGAGAGGAACACCGAGACTGGCAAACAGACTTTTGAAGAGGTGCCGGGATTATGCAGAGGTGTGTCATGATGGATGTATAAGCCGTGATGTAGCAAAAAGTGCATTGGATAAACTTCAGGTAGATTCAATGGGACTGGATGTGAATGACAGAAACATACTTTTGACTATGATAGAGAAATTTGATGGAGGTCCTGTAGGATTGGATACGCTTGCAGCAGCGGTTGGGGAGGATCCGGGAACCATCGAGGATGTATATGAACCATATTTTATCATGAACGGATTCATTAACAGAACTCCGAGTTGTTACTGAGCTCTGTTACAGACATCTGGGATTGGATGCATTTATAAAATAATATATGATATAAGGAGAATGGGTATGGTACAAAAGAATGATATCAAGGTAGTAATAAACAATAAAGTATATACTTTGAGCGGTCAGGAAAGTGAAGATTATCTTCAGAATGTTGCCACATATATCAATGGCAAGATCGCCGAGTGTCAATCATCGGAAGCATATAGAAGATTTAATGCAGAGTATCAGAATGTGCTTCTTGCGCTGAATATAGCGGATGATTACTTTAAGGCGAAGGATCAGGTCAACCAGATGTTGACAGAGGATGACGACAAGGACAAGCAGATATATGATCTCAGACATGAGGTTATTGAGGTACAGATAAAGTATGAGTCTGCACAGAAGATGATTGAGGAATATAAGGACAAGATAAGCGAACTTCAGAGACAGATAATAAAGCTTGAAGCGGAGAAAAATGTTAAGTAAAACAGAGATATTAGCACCGGCAGGCAACATGGATGCGGTGAGGGCGGCGGTAAACGGACATGCGGATGCAGTTTATCTAGGAGGAAGTCTTTTCAGTGCCCGTGCGTTTGCCGGCAATTTTGATGAAAAAGAATTATTAGAGACTATTGATTACTGCCACACCTTTGATGTCAAAGTGTATATGGCTGTCAATACTCTTCTAAAAAACGATGAGATAAAAAGGCTCCCTGATTATTTGGAGCCTTATTACAGAGAAGGCGTAGATGGTATCATAGTTCAGGATATGGGCGTTGCAGGCGCCATTTCTGGATGCTTCCCGGATCTTCCATTACACGGCAGCACACAGCTCAGTGTGTCCAGTGAGTATGGAGCAGCATTTCTAAAGAGTATAGGCATGACGAGATTTGTGCCTTCAAGAGAATTATCACTGGATGAAATAAGATCAATAAAGAGTAAGATTGATATTGAGGTAGAGACATTTGTTCACGGGGCGATGTGTTATTGTTACTCCGGTCGATGCCTTATGAGCAGTTATGCCGGCGGCAGAAGTGGCAACAGGGGACGCTGCGCCCAGCCATGTAGGAAGAGATATCAGTTGGAAGATCAGCGCGCATACATGCTCAGTCTTAAAGATATGTGTATGCTTTCGGATATAGGTAGACTGATCGATGCAGGGATAGATTCGTTTAAGATAGAGGGAAGAATGAAGAAGCCAGAGTATGTGGCAGCTACTTCCTATGTATACAGTGAGCTGAGGGATGAATATTTGTCAGGATGTAAGAATTTGTCCAGGCAGGCTGCGAAATATGAAAACATGCTGAGGGATATATATAATAGAGGCGGTTTTTGTTCTGGATATTATTTTACAGGCAATGGCAGACAAATGATGGCTGATGATAGACCTAATCATACAGGTGTAAAAGTAGGCAAAGTGTCAGAAATCCAAAAACCATATATCAATATAAAGCTTAGCACTGACGTACATCCCGGAGATATCATAGAGATAAGGGGCAGACAGGGAGATGTAGAACTTACTTGTGGGGCTGAAGGCAGTGCTGGTAAGTCTGTAAGATTAAAGGGAAAGTTATTTCAGAATATAGCAGTGGGCAGTCAGGTATACAGGACGAGAAATAACGCTCTCT
>OBAF01001914.1_pt1 | contig 11082 bp, 9 predicted proteins | sample 1517851 | NCBI WGS metagenome assembly OBAF01 (sample SAMN04571706, study PRJEB22368) | human gut metagenome | biome: human gut; material: stool | host: Homo sapiens | place: Luxembourg | collected 2012-10-19 | reverse complement strand
CCGGCACCAAGCAGGGCGCAGCTTCCACCTTCCTGTACGATGTGCTGCACCGCATTGCCCAGAGCCTTGGCGGCAGCGACGAGGACTTCCACCGTGCGGTGGCTTCCAGCTTTATGGTCAGCGCCGACAACGCCCACGCCGTGCACCCCAACCACCCGGAGCACACCGATGTGAACAACTGCACCTACATGAACAAGGGTGTGGTCATCAAGACCCACGCCGGCCAGAAGTACACCAGCGACGGCATGAGCGTTGCAGCCGCCCGGGAGCTGGCTGCCCGCGCCGGGGTGCCGCTGCAATACTTTGCAAACCGTTCCGATAAGGTAGGCGGCAGCACGCTGGGCAATCTGGCGATGGCACAGGTGTCCATGAATTGTGTGGACATCGGCCTGCCCCAGCTGGCCATGCACTCCTGCTACGAGACCGCCGGTGCAGAGGATACCCTCTCGCTCATCAAGCTGATGCAGGAGCTGTACGGCAGTCACTTTGAAGAGACTGCTTTCGGCACGCTTTCCATCAGCAAGTAAATTGATATAAAAAGGACTGCCGTGCGCTGCACGGCAGTCCTTTTTGCATTTATGACCCTTTATTTGCGGCGGGTGAGACAGTTCAGCGCCATCACAACCAGCACGAGAAAGCCGATGACCAGCAGGATACCGGTCATGCCGATGAGCATCATGGGCAGGGTGGTCATCCAGGAAGAAAGATGAAGCATAAAGGCACCTCCGTTAAGCCATCAGGGAAAGGATCAGTCCGCCGGCAAGGACGGATGCGATCTGCCCGGAAACGTTGACGCTGATGGAGTACATCAGCAGGAAATTCTGGCTGTCCTCGGCCAGACCCATCTTGTTGACCACACGCCCGCTCATGGGGAAGGCCGAGATGCCTGCTGCGCCGATCATGGGGTTCAGTTTTTTGCCCTCGGGCAGGAACAGGTTCAGCAGCTTGGCGAACAGCACGCCGCCGGCGGTATCAAAGATAAAGGCCACAAGACCCAGCGCCATGATGAGCAGGGTGTCCGGCCGGACGAACTTGTCGGCGGTCATCTGCCCGGCAACGGTCAGACCCAGCAGCAAGGTGATGAGGTTTGCCAGTACGTTCTGGGCGGTCTCGCTCAGGGAGTTCAGCACCCCGCATTCCCGCAGCAGGTTGCCGAACATCAAAAAGCCCAGCGCCACGCTGGCCGGGGCTACCAGACCGGCGACCACCGTGACCACAACAGGGAACAGGATCTTGGTCAGCTGGGTGACATTGTCTTTTTCGTAGGGCATACGGATGCGGCGCTCTTTCTGGGTGGTCAGCAGCCGGATGACCGGCGGCTGCACGATGGGCACCAGCGCCATGTAGCTGTAAGCTGCCACCATAATAGCGCCCAGATACTGGGATTTCAGGGTGTTTGCCACAAAAATGGCGGTGGGGCCGTCCGCTGCGCCGATGACCGCAATGGACGCGGCGTCCTTCATATCAAAGAAGAACCCGGCCAGAAACAGGGTGAAAAAGATGCCGAACTGTGCCGCTGCGCCAAACAGCATGAGCCACGGCTTTTCCAGCAGCGGGCCAAAATCGATCATGGCACCGATGCCGATGAACAGCAGCAGCGGGAACAGCTCGTTGGACATCCCTGCCTCGAACAGGGCAGAGATAGGGCCGACGGTGTCTCCCTGCGTGATGGCACCGGATGCGGGAAGATTGACCAGAATGGCACCGAACCCCATGGGCAGCAGCAGACTGGGCTCCATCTTTTTGACGATGGCAAGGTAGATGAGCAGGGCGCCGATGCCCCACATGACCACCATCTGCCATGTCAGCGCCCCGAAGTTTGAAAAGAGCGCGGCGAATGTGTTCCAGAAATTCATATTGTTTTTCTGCCTCCTTTTGTTCTGATGCTGCGGCAAGAAAAAAAGACCCTTGCCACAGCGTAAGATCTGTGACAAAAGTCTCAAGCGAACACATGACATCGGGCATTGCTGCCGTGATGACGCTGCCATGCAGCGGCCTGCCGGAAAAAAGCTTTGACCGGCGGGCTGCCCTTTACTCCCCTTTATCATTTTTATTGATACCAGAAACTGCCGCTCCTGTCAAGGGGGAAAATGCGTTTTTGCGCAAAAATCCAATAGACGGATGCCGTTTCCCTCTACGCCCATCCCGTGAAAAGGCGAGCCGAAAAATCCGCAATTTTAGTTATAGATGCAGCTTTCCTTTGCGGCTCCTCTTGTGAAAAGGCCAACCGGGAAAATCCGCAGATTTTCCCGGTTGGCAAAATATAAATAATTTTTCCGCTGAAAATGGTCAGAGCGCAGCGGAGACCATTCCAAACCGTTAATCCACCACCGGTACATCCAGCCCGAACTCCTGCGGGCGGAAGCGGGGACAGACGTTCTCGGTGATGCAGATGACCGAGGCGGCCAGACGGCTACCGATCTCGCAGGACTCTGCCAGCGTTTTGCCGTAGGTCAGGCCGATGACCGTGCCCGCAAAGAAGGCGTCCCCCGCGCCGGTGGTGTCCATGACATCCACCTTTTTGGCGGGCACGATGCCGCAGCTGCCGTCTGCACAGGCGTATACCGCGCCTTGTCCGCCCATGGTCACCACCATGCTGGGAATGTTGGCGCTGCGCACGTTGCCCGTGAGCACCCGGCACATCTCTTCCGGGGAGAGGTGGTTGTAGTCGTCCGAGAACAGCAGCCCGGCCTCCTGCTGGTTGCAGACGAAACAATCGATCTGCTGCAAAAAATCCCGCCGCTCCATGGCGATGCTCATGTTGGAGACCACGGCAAACACCTTTTTGCCGTACTTTTTGGCGTAGCGCAGGGTCTGCTTCACCGTTTCTTTTTCGAGGTCCAGCTCCAGTGCAATGGAATCGCAGTCTGCAAAAATGGCATCGCCCTGCTCCTGCAGTAGACCGGTCAGCGGGGTGGTGTCCGGCCGCTTGGAGATGGCGGCGTGCACATCGCCGTCGTTGTCAAAGATGGCCAGCCATGTGCCCATACCGTCCGGCTTTTTCTGGATAAAGCGGGTGTTCACCTTGTGCTTTGCCAGCTTGTCGATGACGTCCTGTCCCATGCCGGTGTCGTCCACCAGCCCCACAAAGGTGGGGCGCAGCTCCACGTTGGCAATATCCTCCACCACGTTGCGGCTCACGCCGCCGTGTACCTGCTCGATGCGTCCGGCGTTGCGCCCGCCGGGGATATAGGTGGAAAGGGGATAGCCCTTGATATCCACAAAAACAGCTCCGATGACTACGATACCCATAAACGATAAACCTTTCTGACTTCAGTTGATTTTACCTGTATTATACAGGAAGCAGAAAAAAGATGCTATCCCTTTGCCGTTTTTTGCGGAAAAATATCTTCCGGGTGGGACGATTGGGAATGCCCGCCGCTTGCGCTTTGGGCATCGTCAGAGGAAAAATTATTTTTATTTTGGATTCCGAAAAGTCTGCGGACTTTTCGGAATCCCTTTTTCACGGAAAAGGGTCGTGACCGGAAGTGGCAGCTTCAAGATTTATTTTTGCATTTTGGAAAGTCTATAATGATTGTTATAGATGCTTTTTCCCGCTATGACCCTCCCGTGAAAAGGCCAATCGGGAAAATCCGCAGATTTTCCCGATTGGCAAATATAAATAGTCTTTCCGCTAAAAATGCCCAGAGCGCAGCGGAGGGCATTCTGAATCAGCCCCTGTCACATCGCCGTGCGGGCGGTGCGCACCAGATACTCCATAGCCTGTACCGGGTACTGCCCGGCGGCGGTCTCGCCGGTGAGCATCAGGCTGGATGCGCCGTCCAGTACGGCGTTGTAGATGTCGTTCACCTCGGCGCGGGTGGGCACAGCCCGGGTGTGCATACTGTCCAGCATCTGGGTCACCACCATAAAGGGTACTCCGGCTGCCCGGCAGGCGGCAGAAAGCTGCTTCTGGCAGCGGGGCAGCTCCCACAGGGGCATCGCATTGCCAAGGTCGCCCCGGGCAATGACTACCTCGTCCACCAGCGGCAAAAACTCCGGCAGCGCCTGCACGCCCGCAAGGTTTTCAATTTTGGCAAGAATTTTCAGCTGCGGCGCACCGGCTTCTGCCAGCGCCTGCCGCAGATTGCAGATATCCGCCGCGCCGCGCACAAAGGGCAGCATGACCCCGGTAACACCGCAATCGGCGGCGATGGCAAGGTTCTCCTTGTCCTCGGCGGTCAGGGTGGGCATCTGGATGTCTGCCCCCGGTGCTGCCAGACTTTTGCGGCTTTGCAGCACGCCGCCCCGCACTACGGTGCACACGAGCGCTTCCGGCTCTGCGGTGTCCACCCGTGCCAGCAGCTTGCCGTCATCCAGCAGCAGCTCCTGCCCGGGCTGCACGCTGTGCACCAGCGCAGCAGGGCAGGGGATGCCCTGTGCGCCCAGACGCACGGTCTGCCCGACGGTCAGGGACAGCGGCTGCGGCAGACGTCCAATGCGCAGTTCCGGCCCCTGCAGGTCGATGAGCAGCTTTTTTACCCCGGCCTTGCGCAGCAGTGCCAGCCAGTCCGCGTGCGCTGCCAGAGGCCCATGAGAAAGATTCATGCGGATGCCGGTCATACCGGCTTCCACCATCTGCTGCAAAAGCTTTACATCGGCACAGGCAGGGCCGATGGTTCCGTAAAAATCCATAATTCCTCCTGCAATTCGTGTTTTCTTTCTATTGTAGCATGACCGCGCTGCAAAAGATAGCCCGGCGGCGCACAAAAAAACACCGGAAGCCGATGCAAAGCCTCCGGTGTCTTTTTATGATGCCTTATGGGGTTTACTGCTACACTTTGCACCGCCTGCGTTCAGTACAAAGCTTACAGCTCCCTCTATTTTTAAAGGTTGTACTTAGTTTACAGCATTTCGGGCAGTTCGTCAAGGGCTTTTTCCAGCTTTTGCCGGAAAAAACTGGAATATCACAACATTATCACAACTGCAGCTGGTGGTAGCACGCGCCCTCCATGGTCTTCCAACAGGCGGTGCTTCCCTCCAAGGTCATGTAGCTGTGGGCGGTGCTTTCCTTGGGAATGCTCACGGAGCCGGGGTTTAAGTAAAGGTTCCCCTGCCCGAAGTCTGTCCATGCGGGCACATGGGTGTGGCCGTGGAGCAGAATGTCCCCCGGGGCAAGGGGCGGCAGATGGTTCAGGTTGAACACATGGCCGTGGGTGACGTAGACCAGCCGCTGCCCCACCGGCAGCACAGCGTAATCTGCCAGCACCGGGAAATTGAGCACCATCTGGTCTACATCGGCGTCGCAGTTGCCCCGCACGCACAGCAGCTTGGGCGCAAGGCTGTTCAGCAGCGGAATCACCTTTTTGGGGGCGTAATCCCGGGGCAGGTCGTTGCGGGGGCCGTGGTAGAGCAGGTCTCCCAAGAACAGCAGGCGGTCGGCCTGCTCCCGTTCAAAGGCCTGCTGCAGCTGCTGCGCATAATAATAGGAGCCGTGCAGGTCTGATGCGATCATCCATTTCATATACAATGCCCTCCCTCAGAGCCGGTTTGCCTTATTGTAGCGCCTGATGTAAAAATGGTCAAGTGATTGCAAAAGTCATACTTTTACGCCGAAACCCCTTGACACGCCGCTGAGGATGTGGTATTCTGCTAAAGTTGCAGCCCGCAAGTGCGCAGGTTGCATATCGCGGACAGCTGCCGCGATCATAAAAACCGTGTGGATTTTTACAGCAGAATTGCTACTTTTCGCCACACAATGACCTTTAAAGGGTCATTGTGTGGCTTTTTTTGCGCCGGAAACCGGCTGCAAGCCGATGCTGTGCCCGCCACATTTTTGCTTTTTACAGATAGCAGGTGAAATTTTTTATGAACGAAACTTTTATGAAGGAGAAGCCGGTGCTGCCGCTGCTGCTCTCGATGGCGCTGCCCAACGTGCTCTCCATGCTGGTAAACAGCCTGTACAACATTGTGGACAGCCTGTTTGTGGCGCGCATCAGCGAGGACGCCATGACCGCGTTAAGTCTGGTGTTCCCCATCCAGAACTTTTCCAACGCCATTGCCATCGGCTTTGGCATCGGCATCAACGCCATGATCGCGCTGTATCTGGGCGCGGGTGACCGCGAAAAGGCCGAGACGGCCGCCACCCACGGCTTTGTGCTCAGCCTTGTGCACGGCGTGGTGATGATGGCGGTCAGCATTGCCATCATGCCCGGCTTTCTGCGCCGCTTTACGCAGGATGAGGCGCTGATCGCCGCCGGCATCACCTACTCCACCATCGTGTTCCTGTTTTTGGTCGTGAACATGGTCTCGCTGGCCTTTGAAAAAATCTTTCAGGCAGTGGGCCGCATGAAGGTGTCCATGGTCGCCTTGATCACCGGCTGCGTGTGCAATATTTTACTGGACCCTGTGCTCATCTTCGGGCTTGGGCCGGTGCCTGCCATGGGCATTGCGGGCGCGGCACTGGCCACCGGCATCGGTCAGGCGCTCAGCGTGGTAGTTTACCTTGTGGTCTATCTGCGCACCGAGCTGCCGGTGCGGCTGCGCCGCCGCTGCCTGCGCCCGGACGCAGCGCTGGACGGCAGACTGTACGCCATCGGCATTCCGGCTATCCTCAATCTGGCGCTGCCCTCGCTGCTGGTCACCTTCCTCAACGGGCTGCTGGCAGCTTTCTCTCAGAGTTATGTGGTGGTGCTGGGCATCTACTATAAATTGCAGACCTTTTTGTACCTGCCCGCCAACGGCTTCGTGCAGGGAATGCGCCCCCTCATCGGCTACAATTACGGCGCGCGGGAGCACGCCCGGGTGAAAAAACTGTTCCAGTTGACCCTGCTCATGAGCGCTGCCATCATGGCGGCGGGCACGGTGATCTGTCAGGTTGCTTCCGGGCAGCTGATGGGACTGTTCACCCAGAACCCCGAAACCATCGCCGCCGGGCAGACCGCGCTGCGCATCATCAGCATCGGCTTTGTCATCTCGGCGGTCTCCACCACCGCTTCCGGTGCACTGGAGGGACTGGGCAAGGGCGCAGAATCGCTGGTCATCGCGCTGTGCCGGTACGTCGTTTTCATCATGCCGCTGGCTGCACTGCTGTGTAACTGGCTGGGCGCAGACGGCGTATGGCACGCCTTCTGGCTTACCGAAGTGCTGGCAGCGGCGGTCTCCGGCATCGTCTACCGCCGGGCGGTCACACATAAAAAATAAGAATTTCTGATAGGGGCGTTTCATAACGTCCCTATTTTTCATTGACACTACGGTAAAAGTACGGTAAAATATTCTTCGTGTTTTGACAAAAACTGTCAGTGCGCAAGATATTACAGAGGATGTGGAAGTATATGATCGAGACCATTGCCGCCGTCAATCAGGCGGTGAACAGCTTTATCTGGGGCATCCCCGCCATGGTGTGCATCATTGGCGTGGGACTGCTGCTCAGTGTCCGCACGGGCTTTTTGCAGATCCGCAAATTCCCCTACGCCATCCGCACCACCGTGGGCCGGATGTTCCGCAAGCGGGACGCTTCGGACGGTGCCATGACCCCTTTTCAGGCGGTGTGCACCGCGCTGGCGGGCACGGTGGGCACCGGCAACATTGCCGGTGTGGCGGGCGCTATCGCCATCGGCGGCCCGGGTGCCGTGTTCTGGATGTGGTGCTCTGCGCTGCTGGGGATGTGCACCAAGTTTGCCGAGGTGACGCTGGCTGTGCATTTCCGGGAGCGCAGCGATACCGGCGAGTGGGTGGGCGGCCCTATGTACTATATTAAAAACGGCCTTGGCCGTCGCTGGCAGTTTCTGGCCGTGCTGTACGCACTGTTCGGCGTGCTGACCGTGTTCGGCACCGGCAACGCAACGCAGGTGAATACCATCGTGGCGGCAGTGGATACCGCCCTGCTGGAATACGGGCTTGTGGGTAATGGCTTTCTGCCCACCCTCAACCTCATCGTGGGCATTCTTGTGGCGGTGCTGGTGGCGCTGGTGCTGCTGGGCGGCATCAAGCGCATTGGCAGCGTGAGCGAGAAGCTGGTGCCCTTTATGGCGCTGTTTTACATTGTGCTGTCGGTGGGCGTGGTGGTGCTCAACTTCTCCCGCCTGCCCTATGTGCTGGAATCCATCGTGGCGGGCGCATTCAACCCCGCTGCCTTTACCGGCGGCACCATCGGCAGTCTGTTCGTTAGTATGCAAAAGGGTGTTTCCCGCGGCATCTTTTCCAATGAGGCCGGTCTTGGCACCGGCTCCATCGCCCATGCCTGCGCCGACACCAAAAAGCCGGTCAAGCAGGGTATGTTCGGCATTTTTGAGGTGTTTGCCGATACCATCGTCATCTGCACCCTGACCGCGCTGGTCATCCTGTGCAGCGGCACCTCGGTCAGCTACGGCGCAGCGGCCGGTGCAGAGCTGACCATCTCCGGCTTTACCACCACCTACGGCGGCTGGGCTTCCATTTTTACCGCTGTGGCGCTGTGCTGCTTTGCCTTTTCCACCATCATCGGCTGGGGTCTGTACGGCTCCCGCTTTCTGGTGTTCCTGTGCAAGAGCAACAAGGTGGCGCGCCCCTTCTTTGTGGTGTATGCTCTGGTAGCCATTCTGGGCGCTACCATGGACCTTGGCCTGTTGTGGAGCATTGCCGATACCTTCAACGGCCTGATGAGCATTCCCAACCTCATCGCGCTGCTGCTGCTTTCCGGCACGGTGGTACAGATGACCCGCGCCTTTTTTGAATCGGAAGGTTGAGCGGTATTCCCGTCCATAGTGGACAGAAACGCCGGAACGCGGTATACTGAGAGAAAAACAACGGTGGCTATACACCACAGGAGGTTCTGACGTGGAAAACTTTAACGAATTACTGCAGAAGTATGCGGATTTTATCGTCCGGGTGGGTGTGAACCCGCAGCCGGGGCAGACCCTGATCATCAACTGCCCGCTGGAGGGTGCTCCGCTGGCACGGCTGTGCGTGCGCAGCGCCTACGAAGCCGGTGCGCGGGACGTGCAGGTGAACTGGCAGGATGACGCCGTTACCCGCATCCGCATGGAGCTGGGCAGCGAGGACGCACTGACCGACCACAAGGGCTGGCAGCTGCGCCGCTATCTGGACTACGCCGAGAGCGAGGGCGGTGTGTGCGTGCTGCACCTCATCGCGGACGACCCGGAGTTGTTCGCCGGGCTGGATGGTGCCAAGATCAGCCGGGTGAACAGCGCGAACCGCAGCTTTATGCAGCCGTGGCGGGAGTACACCATGAACGACCGGGTGCAGTGGTCCATCGCCGCTCTGCCCGCAGAGCCGTGGGCAAAGAAGATGTTCCCGGAGCTGGACACTGCCGCCGCCATTGAAGCACAGTGGAAGCTCATTTTTGACACCTGCCGTGTGACCGGCGGCGACCCGGTAGGGGAGTGGCAGAAGCATCTGGACCGCCTGAACGAGCTGGGCGCAAAGATGAACGCCCTTGATCTGGAAAGCGTGCATTTTGAAAGCGCCAACGGCACCGACCTGACCGTGGGTCTGGCGGAACAGGCCGTGTGGGAGAGCGCCGGCAGCAAAAACGAGAAGGGTGTGCCCTTCCTGCCCAACATCCCCACCGAGGAGGTGTTCACCGCGCCCCATAAGGATAAGGTGGACGGCATCGTTTACGGCACAAAGCCCTACGTCTTTAACGGACAGCTGATCAAAAACTTCCATGTCACCTTCAAGGACGGCAAGGTAGTGGAGCACGGCGCGGACGAGGGCGCAGATCTGCTGGGTCAGCTGCTGGACACCGACGAGGGCGCATGCCACATCGGCGAGGTGGCACTGGTGCCTGCCTCCAGCCCCATCAACCGCAGCGGCAAGCTGTTCTACAACACCCTGTTTGACGAGAACGCCGCCTGCCACATCGCCTTTGGCGACAGCTACCCCGGCACCACCGTGGGCGGCACCGGCCTTTCCAAGGAGGAGCTGGCAGCCCGCGGCATGAACCACTCCTCCCTGCACGAGGACGTGATGATCGGTGCAGAGGACAGCCGCATCACCGGCAAATGCCGTGACGGCCGCACCGTGCCGCTGTTTGAAAACGGCGTCTGGGTGCTGTAAAAAGCCCCAAAGGGCGCGCAACGGCAAAAAAATTGCGAAAATGCTTGCATAAATCGCAAGAGTATGCTATATTCTAGTAGTACGATATAGTTTAACCTGAAACGTGGGCCGCAAGGTCCGCGTTTCTTGTTTGTTTGGAGGTTTTTTATGGCGAAGCAGTCTGGCGGCAACACCGCGCAGAGAGTGGAAGCGCTTGTCCGTCCCACGGTGGAAGGCATGGGTCTGCGCCTGTGGGATGTGGTTTTTGAGAAGGAAGGGCCGGACTGGTATCTTCGCATCCTCATCGACCGGGACGGCACCATGGATACCGACACCTGTGCTGAGGTGTCCCACGCACTGGACCCCATTCTGGACGAAGCGGACCCCATCGACCAGAGCTATTATCTGGAAGTGGGCAGCCCCGGCCTTGGCCGCAAGCTGACCCGCCCGGAGCACTACGAGGTGCTGAAGGGTCAGAAGGTGCGGGCAAAGCTCATCCGCCCCAACGCCGACGGCGTGCGGGAACTGTCCGGCATCCTGACCGGCCGCGAGGGCAGCACCGTGACGCTGGAGACCGAAAACGGCCCTGTGACCTTTGAGGTGAATGCAGTCTCCGGCGTGCAGCTGTGCGACGACGAGGATCTGTTCAACTGAAAATAACCGTCTCTGAGAGAGAAAAGAGAACAAAATATATAGGAGGAACCCGAAAAATGACAGCAGAGAATAAGGACTTTTTTGAAGCGCTCTCCATGCTGGAGCATGAGCGCGGCATCACCGCAGAGTACCTGATCGAAAAGATCAAGGCGGCTATCATCATTGCCGTCAAGAAGAACTATGAGGTCGAGGAGGATCACATCCGGGTGGACATCGACCCCGACACCGGCCGCTTTGACGTGGCACTGATCCAGGACATCGTGGCAGACGAGGACTGGTACGACGAGCACGCCGAGATCGGTGTGACCGAAGCACGCAAGATCCGCAGCAGCTATGAGGTCGGCGACCGCATCATCACCCCGCTCAAGACCCGCGATTTTGGCCGCATTGCCGCCCAGACCGCAAAGCACGTCATCCGTCAGGGCATCCGCGAGGCCGAGCGCAGCCAGC
>OBAF01001905.1_pt1 | contig 11111 bp, 10 predicted proteins | sample 1517851 | NCBI WGS metagenome assembly OBAF01 (sample SAMN04571706, study PRJEB22368) | human gut metagenome | biome: human gut; material: stool | host: Homo sapiens | place: Luxembourg | collected 2012-10-19 | reverse complement strand
TTAGGGCACTGAAAAGTGCCCTTTCGAAGGGGTATGCCCTAAATTGAGTGCTTACGGAACTTAGTTTGAAAATGATAGAAATTGTTTTTTTACAAGGAGGATTAGGAAACCAAATGTTTCAATATGCCTTTTATTTATCTAAGAGGCATAGTAATATGAAGATACGTTGTGATTATTCCCTGCTGCAAGGACAAAATCGATCGCATAACGGTTTTGAATTAGATGATGTTTTTGGTATTGTAGATTGTAAAAGTAATATATTGAATAGATGGGTAGTTCGGGCATTGATTAAAATTAATCATTTGGATAAAAAATGGAAGTGTTATTTGTTTTTTATTTTTCGTTTGTTAAAAGTGAGATATGTAGAAGATGAAATACCTTCTAAATATGATAGATTGCGGTTGATTCCTGATGCAAAAGGTGGATGCTGTTATTTCTTAGGTTATTGGCAATCAGAAAAATATTTTAAGGGTATAGAAAGGGAAATTCGTGCAATTTTTAGATTTAAAGAAGATGAAATATCTGAATGTTCAAGATCTATATTGTACCAAATAAAAAAGACCCAAAGTGTTTCTGTTCATGTACGGAGAGGAGATTACTTGAATGTGCAAAATCAAAAGTTGTATGGTGGAATTTGTACTTTGCAATATTATTATAAAGCTATTTCTTATTTTACAACACTATATGGACAGGAAATTTTCTTTTTTATTTTTTCAAATGATGCAGAATGGGTTAAATGTAATTTTGATATTCCTAATATGATAATTGTTGATTGTAATCAAGGAGAGAATGCATGGCAAGATATGTTTCTTATGTCAAAATGTACTCATAATATTATAGCTAATAGTAGTTTTAGTTGGTGGGGGGCATGGCTTAATACAAATGATAACAAAAGAGTAATATCTCCTTCTCGTTTTATGAATATAGGAGATTCTAGTGATATAATCCCTTCAGATTGGATAGTTCTATAAGTAATAAATATATGTATAATAAAATTTCATTATTAATACCTGTATATGGAGTGGAGAAATATATCGAGCGCTGTGCAAGGTCATTGTTTGGTCAAACTTATCAAAATATAGAATATATTTTTGTTGATGATTGTACAAAAGATAGTAGTATAGCTGTTTTAAAAAAGGTTCTGGATGATTATCCATTTAGAAAGGAGCAGGTTACTATTATTCATCATAATTTTAATAAAGGTTTATCTGCTGCTAGAAATACAGCTTTTAATCATGCTACCGGTGATTATATAATACATGTTGATAGTGATGATTATTTAGAACTGGATGCAGTTCAGTTGTTATGCAAATGTATAGAGACCGAATATGCAGATGTTGTAGTTTTTGATAATTATTGTGTTTATGGAAATCGGATTGTTGAGAATCATCAGCATATACCGAATGATAAAACCTCTTATATTAAAAACTTAATTGAAAGGAAAAACCAATCTTCCATATGGGGGAAAATGTTTTTAAGAAAACTAGTTCTTGACTCAGGAGTTCAATCGGTTGAAAGTGTAAATTTTGGAGAAGATTATGCAGTAGTGCCTAGATTGATGTATTATGCAAAGAAAATAGTGAAACTTGATGAATGCTTATATTATTACGTCCGATATAATAAAGGGTCTTATACTAATAATATAGCATTACAATCAGTGAATGAATTATATTTAGCTAATAATGTGTTGGAGCATTTTTTTAGTGAGCAGGAAGATTGTTATTTGTATAATAATTCTATTTCCTTATCTAAATTGAGAATACAAGCATATTTATTAAAGATCTCGGATAGAACATTATGGGATTATATAAGGCAATTAAATATTGAGCCAATTCATGAACATTCTCATTTGCCGTTATTTGATAAAATTTTATTGAAGTTGCTAAGCGGAAAGAGATATAGGATTTTATCTTTTATCGTGTATATGTATAGGCGGATGATAAAATTGAAATAAGTTGGTAATTATTAATAGTTGAATTTTAGATAGATTAAAAATGAAAAAAATGTTTTCTGTTATCGTTCCGATATATAAGGTTGAAGCTTTTTTGGAAAAATGTATTGAAAGTATTTTGCAGCAGACTTATGAGAATTTTGAATTAATACTAGTTGATGACGGTTCTCCGGATAATTGTCCATTAATTTGTGATAGATATTCAAAAAAAGATGTACGCATTCGTACTATTCATAAGCTTAATGGTGGTTTGGTAAGTGCAAGAAATACAGGACTTTTATCTGCGGTCGGTGATTATATTTGCTATGTAGATGGAGACGATTGGTTAGTTCCGGATGCTTTACAAAAAGTAAAGGAGAATGCTATTGATAAGTATCATCCTGATATGATTATCTATAATATGATAAAGGAATTTGGTGATCATCAGCAAACAATACCTTATTATGTAGACAAAGGATTTTATTCAAAGGATAAACTTAAAGATATAATTTATCCATATATGATGTGGGATAGGCGGAAGTCTTTTTATAAAGGACTCGTCTTTCCATCAGCAGGTGGAAAAATTATAAAAAGATCTTTATTGATGAATCATTATTGTCAAAATGAGTCTATACGTATGGGAGAAGATAATGCTTATATATTTGAATGCTTGTATTTTGCAGATTCAGCGTTTTTTCTTCCTGATAATTTATATGTATATAATCAATTGAATCAAGGTTCTTTTCTTCATTCATATGATAAAAAGCGAATAAAAAATAATAGAATATTAGTTGATTATATAAAATCAAAATTGGGTGGTAAAGAAAAAAATATTGATGAACAGATTAATGCTTTTAATGCATATTGGCTCATTACAGCAATATTTCATGAAATAAAATGCAATAATTCTATTTTAGATTCAGCTAATTATTTAAGATCTGAGATTAGAGAGAATCATTCTTTACAAGACATAAATATTAATGTTTTACCTGTAATAGTGAAATTGTATTTGTATTTGATAAAAATGAATTTATATGTTCTAGCTTTATTAAGTGCTAAATTGATAAATAGGTTAAGAAGAAAATAGTAGTGCTTAGTAAGTCAAAATTAATGTTGGATTTCTATTTTCTTAAAAGGAAGAGATGATGAGAAAAGATGGTAAACTAGTAATAAAATTGAATAAATATTTCTTCTTGAATTTATCAATATTTATTATTACTTTGTCTGGCTCTTTGTTTATTGTTAACATGGAGATGCAGAATGCTTTGGAATTTTTAGGATATGGAATTTTCTTATCAATTATTTTTATTCATTATCGTAGAATATGCTACGGTTATAAAAAAAAATATCTAAATAGAACTGTCTTTATTCTTGGCATCTTATTTGCTCTTGGAATCTTGGTGCAATCTTTGACTTGGATGACAAAATTCTCTTTAATTTTTACAATGATTGTAATTGTCTTTTCTGCTATTATTTTTGAAGGGTTTCTTATTTCCTTTAAAGATATTAGAAATTTGTCTTATGCAATATTATATGGGGTGGTTATTTCTTTTGTTTTAGCAATATGCACGGGAATAGGTTTGTTTGATGGAAGTGAAGGTACTTTGGGATTTAATGGAGGTATTTTGTTTAAAAATTATTTTGGGTCTGATGTCTTAGCTGTATTTATAGGACTATTTTTAAATGCAAAATATGGATGTAAGTATAGGCTTGATAAATATGTTATGGCCGTTTGTGTTATACTTATTTTTTTATCTATGTCAAAAGGAGCTATTATGTTATTCTTTTTCTTCCTTTTTGCATTTAGCTTGGATAAAGTTAGAAAAATAAAAAGGGAACAACGGAATAAAATACTATTTATCATTGCGGTAGTTGTAATGATAAGCTCCGTTTTTTTTTATGTAAATTATGCAATGAATATAGATACATATATGTATAGAATTAGAGGGCTATTGAATTATTTGGATTATTATGAGGAGCATATATATTATATGGTATTTGGAAGTGCAGAAATGGCTTATGAAAAGGATGTGCCATACGTAGATGCAATTCGTAGTACAGTCGGGTGGGATGGAACACTTGAATTTGCGTGGTTGAATATTTTGATTAAAAATGGATTGTTGGGTGTCGTTGGATATATAATAATATTTATTCGTTCATATAATGTGATGTTTTTTAAAACAAATGATTGGTCTTTAAGAACTCCCTGTTTTGCAATAACTACAATTTGTATGTTGTCTTCTTTTGTTGAACCATATATTCAAAGTATTCATGCTGTATTTGGTGTTTATTGTTATTTGATTATGGCATCGTTATGTGGGATAATACATTGTTCTCGAACTTCTTTATTTGCTCGTTTATAAAATAAATGGTAGGTGAATAAAATTTTATAAACACTTTGAATTTAATTTTGAGAAAGTACTTATGAATAGATACAATAATCTGAATGGATTTCGTGCTTTTTGTGCTATTGGAATCGCTTTGATGCATATCCTTGCTAATATTTCTCCTACTCCTCATTTACACAATATAACTCCTGTTATTGAGTGGTTTACAAACTTTGTTTTTCTATTTTTTATTATAAGTAGTTTTTCTCTTTGCTGTGGTTATTATGAACGTATAAAAACAGGCAGTATAACATTGAACTGTTTTTATACGAAGCGATATTGGCGTATCTTGCCTTTCTTTGCATTCCTTAGTTTAATAGATATAATGATTGGATTTTCTAAAGGAAGTTTGTTTGAGGCATTTATGAATTGTACATTAGTTTTTGGACTTTTACCTAATAATAGTTTAGAGGTGATTGGGGTAGGATGGTTTTTAGGAACTGTATTTCTATTTTATATGTTATTTCCATTCTTTGTTTTTTTAATGAATAGCAAGAAGCGTGCGTGGTTTGTATTAGGTATAACAATAATCATAAATATACTTTGTCAAGAATATTTCTTTACGGAACAGTTTATTAATTTTAATCCAGGCAGGCATAATATACTATATAGTGCACCTTATTTTGTTATAGGTGGACTACTTTATTTATATAGAAAGGAGATACATAATTGGATGAATATAATAGGAGGGTGGATGTTACTGTTTTGTTTAGTATTGAATATAGGGTATTTTTTATTACCAATATCAGATTTGTTAGGTCATTCTTTATTCCCATTGTTGATTGTCTTTACTGCATACCATATGTATGCCTTAGGCTCTGATAAAAAATGGTTGCATAATAAAATAATAGATTTTCTTAGTGGTATATCTATGGAAATCTACCTTTGTCATATGGTGATGTTTAGGGTAGTAGAGAGACTACATTTAGAAAATTATATATCAGATAGTAATCTAAATTATGTTGTAACTTCTGTTCTTACAATTTGTTTGGCTATATGCTTTGCGTATTGCGTACAAAGAGGGTTGGATAAATTGCTATTGAAGAAAATAGCATGAAATTTATTTTCAAAGTTAAATCTTTATTATAATTGAAAAGAAATTACTCTATTGGGTAATCGGAAAGTATTTGTTGTAACAATGAGAATGTCTTTCTGAATATAGTTATGTACAATTTTTTGTATTAGAAAAACATTTGTACGAAAACGTAAAAATAACCGAGTTAAGATAAATTCTTTACTTTCTCTTTGGCATTTTTTCTGCACAAAAATAATAATCTTGTTTTTATATATTCTTTAGTACCAAAGTATGCTTGTCCATGTTTTGGTTAAACTTCATACATTTAATTTTCAATGAAAATAGCTTTTATTAGCACTCGTGGTATTCCCAACAACTACGGAGGTTTCGAACAATTTGCTGAATACATATCTGTAGGTTTAGCAAAAAGAGGTCATGAAGTGACCGTTTATTCTCCTCATTTCCATCCTTATAAGGAGAAAACTTATAAAGGAGTCCGTATTAAGCATATATATAGTCCTGAAACATGGATGGGGAGTTCTCTTGGGAGTTTTTTTTATGATTTTGCTTCACTGAGAGATGCACTGAAACGAGATAATTTTGATATCATCTATGAAGCTGGATATACTAGTATTGTGCCTGCTTATATTTGGTTTGATGTAAAGAATATTGAATATCCCATATTCACAACGAATATGGACGGTTTGGAATATAAACGTACCAAATTTAATAAATGGGTACGGAAATTCGTCTTTTGGGAGGAACGGATGACAGTTAAGCATAGCCATTACTTGATAGCTGACAATATGGGGATTTATGATTACTATAAAGAAAAATATGGTAAAGAAAGTAAGTTCCTTGCTTATGGGGCGGATGTTCACGATGACTATAATTCGGAATATCTAAAAGAGTTTAATTTGATTCCGGACAGTTATTATCTGCTTGTGGCAAGATTGGAGCCTGAAAATAATATAGTAATGGCTATAGAAGGATATCTTGCTTCTAAAGAGAATGGATGTAAACCATTGGTCATTATAGGAAAGACCAATACTCCTCATGGCAAGGAATTGGTAGCACAGTATGGTAGAGAAAAATCTATACGTTTTATGGGGGGGATTTATGATTTCAAGAAATTGAATTCGATACGAAAGTTCTCTTTTGCCTATTTTCATGGTCATTCGGTGGGAGGAACAAACCCGTCGCTTTTAGAAGCTATGGCTTCAGATTGTTTTATTTTAGCGAATGATAATATATTCAATCGGGCTGTATTAAAAAACAATGCGGAATATTATCATACAGTTGCCGATGTGAGAGAGTTATTGAATGATATAGATGCTGTTGTAGCAAGGGATAAGGATAATTTTATAAATGGAAATTTAAAAGAGATTCGTACGGAATATTCTTGGGAACATTTAGTAGATGAGCATGAAAAATATTTTAAGTGGTTGCTTGCACAAAAACATTGATAGCATAGGAGGGGCTTGGATTGGAATTATTGTTTGGGGATTTTTGTGCGTTTGTACTAATGGCTATGGACAGGCATTGAGGGGAACAACAGGATTACTTCATGCTCCAACAGCGGATATGCAACAAGATAAAACTTTTATGTTTGGTGGGAATGTCTTGGATATCATACCATTGCATTATTATGATTTTGATGTAAAATATACTTTTAATTATTATATTAACATTACTATATTTCCATGGTTGGAAGTGGGGTATACTTGTACATTGAATTATGCCAATGAAGGTTCTACTTATTTCCCAGAGCAGTCATGGGGAAAGTATACAAATCAAGATCGATCGTTTAATTTTCGATTACGTGCATGGAAAGAAGGTTGGTGGAAGTCATGGACACCACAGATTGTAATAGGAGCTGACGATCCGGGTACTCATGATAGTTATGGTGGAGGGGGTATATCTAGTCGTGATCAAAATGGAGGAAATTGTTTTTTTAATCGTTATTACGTTGCTGCAACGAAACATGTTACTTTTAAAAATATAGGAATTTTAGGAGTGCATTTTTCTTTTGTATTAGATAGACCTGCCACTTGGAAGCATCACAATCGTCCTGCTATAGGAGCTAATTTCCAATGTAGATTTCCAAATCAGGAATCATTAATAGTGAAAGCTTTGAACGGCTTGGATCTGATGGCCGAATATGACGCCCGCACAGTGAACATCGGGGCACACTATCAGCTTTGGAAAGACCACATCAACCTGATTGCCGAATTGAACAACGGGAAATATTTCTCCGGTGGCATTTACTTCAAAATCCATCTGAAATGATAAAAAAGATTATCCGATTAGGATCTCCGGAATAGATTTTACTCTACAACATTTTGAACATCGGGTGTAAGGGAGATATTGTTGCAAGATTTATCGAGTCATATTTCATAGGCGTTAATTAATGAGAAACATTTTGGATATTATCATTATAAATTCTATATTCGCATAGAATTTATAACCGATATAATTATGGAAACTACAGTATTCAACCCCATACAGAGGCATTTGTTGGAAATGTTTTCTTACGATAAATCTCAGGAAGGTCTGGAAGAATTGAAAGAGGTGCTCTTTCAATATTATTCCAAACGGATGAATACAAAGTTGGATGAACTTTGGGATAAGGGAATTCTTGACCAGAAAAAGCTGGATGAAATAGCTGAAATGGATATCCATTCATTAAAATAACGTCAATGGCTAAGTTGGTTCTTGATACGAATTGTCTTATTCAAAGCATTCCCCAAAGGAGTCGTTACCATGTCTTGTGGCAATCCTTTGTGGACGGAACGAACAAGCTCTGTGTATCCAATGAAATATTGGAGGAATATATAGAAATTCTGCAAAGACTTACCGACAATGAAACGGCGGAATATGTGGTGAAAACCATATTGAACAGTCCGTTTGTTGAATTGATAACTCCATTCTATCACTTTAATCTGATTACAGTTGATCCTGATGACAATAAGTTTGTGGATTGTGCCATTTCGGCCAATGCGCACTACATTGTTACTAACGACCATCATTATGATGTGCTGAAAGATATAGATTTTCCCAAAGTGAATGTTGTAAATATTCAGCAATTCTGTATTTATCTGTCACAAGAAAAATAATTTTTGAGTAAAAAGGAGGATTTATAGTTGGAAATAAAATAACTATAACTCCATGCATCCTGGGTGTAAAAAACCGCCATAGAGGCAGTCTCCATACAGAGGCGCTCTATGGCGGTTTCCCGTTTCCCCACGTTTACCGGGGAAAATTCCCGTTTCCGGGAAGCCGGGAGGTTACTCTTCCATTTTGAGCTTGCCCAGTTCTTTCAGGATGTGCTCCATGGCTTCTTTGTAAACCTCCGGTTTCTCCTTTTCCATCCATTTCATCAGTTTGAAGTAAGAATTTGGAGTCACAATCTTTCCGTCTCGAATTTTGGTGGCGGTGGATCGGCCTATCGCACCTTTGTCGTTCAAGTTGCTGGGGTTTAAATCGCTTCTTCGCACGGCATTACTGATGCAAGTGCTGATGATCTCAAATTTTTTTCATGTTACTAAAAATTAAATTATTAAATAATGATTTGTAAACAGCATAAACATAGCTACTTACAAAATGTCTCGGCAAAGATAGGAAATGTTTATTAACAATTGCTTGTTTTTGTGAGCAACGCCCTATTTATATTTTGCGTTCCTTTGCGTTATATTTATACTAACACACAAAAGAAATGGATTATACAGAGCAGTTTATCCGGCTGAATTGCAGTTTGATGTCGGATTACAAAATGATGAAGCTGAATGCCGATATGAAATGCATGGGGCTGGGGTTGTATCTTGAAACGATATTGTTTCTGCGAAAACAGCAGGAATACAAACATGATTTTAACGAACTGGATTTGCTGGCCGATCAGTGGGGAGCTACCGTGGAAAATCTGCAACATCTTATTAAGGACTTCGATTTGTTTCTCATTACAGAGGACGGGTATTTCCGATGTCTGTATCTGGACGAGGTGATGGGATATCAGAGCAAACTTTCCGAGCAACGTGCCGCTGCCGGCAGTAAGGGAGGGAGAAGCAGTAAGAAAAGTACGGTGAAAGCATCTGCAAAAGCAACTGCGTCTACAATAGGAAGGGGCAGAATCAACGAAGGGAAAAACGGTGATACGTCTTGCATGGATCGTAACGAGGAAATCTACACGAAAAGTAATGATACACCTTGCGTGGATTGTAACGGGGAAGTCTACCTGAAAAGTAATGATGCACCCTGCGTGGATAATAACGGGGAAGCCTACACGAAAAGTAATGATGCACCCTGCATGGATAATAACGAGGAAGTCTACCTGAAAAGCAGTGGTGCACCTAGGATGGATAGCAAGGAGAGAATTTATATGGAAAGCAGCTATGTAGATAGTAACAAGACTGTCTGCATGGAGAGCAGCAAGCCAATCCATTCGGATTATAATAAGGAAATCTACAAGGAAAACAGCACGGAAAGCAACGTGAAAAGTAGTGCGGAAAGTATGAAAAATACGACTGCAAAAAATACAAATGAAAATTCAGTCAAAAATGTGATTCAAAGTGTTGATAATGAGTGCTATGTAAAGAACTTGCAAGCAAGCTTTAAGCAAAGCTTTATAAGAGAAGAAAAGAATAGAGGAGAGAAGAAAAACAACAATAACAAAGAAAAAGAAATAATTGCTGTTGCTGCTGTTGATAAACTTCCCCGATTTTCCGAATTGTCCGAAACGATGCCCCGATGGGAACAATGCATCAATGAAGCTTTCATTACTCAGAGTTGGCTGGAGGCTGTGGGGATGATGTCAGGTTTGAAAGAACTCTTTTTGAACAATCTTTCTTTTATTCGTGATCTGTTCAAGAAACATGTCGTGGCACAAGGAAACACAGGAGGAATCACTTCCGTGTCCGAAGCCGAAGCTTATTTCGCCAACTACATCCGCCGAGAAAGGCCCACCCGTCTTTTTCTGGAAGAAAAGCTGAAAGAAAGAAGCCGGATGCAGAATGAATCGACATCGCTCTCGCCCTACGAAACGTACAATCCGCTGACCGGCGAACGTTCGTATTGCGGAGTTCCTCTTCCTGCCGATGCACCACCGCGCCCCAACGGACGTACCACCTGGGATAACCTGAAACAGAGCTGGATATGACGCGCGAAGAACATGCAGATTATGTGCGGTGGCTGAAAAGCCTGCCGCGCAGAAAGGACCATTTCCGTATGCCTTGTCCCGAATGTTCCGCAACGCGAAGCAATCCCAAAGATCCTTCGTTCAGTGTGCATATCACCCGTGAAGGGGGATGGGCGAAATGCTTTCATTGTGATTTCGCCATAGCGTGGAACGAGGACGAGATGTGGAAAAGAGAACAGAAACAACAAGACCGGGAACGGCAGAAACAGCAGAAGGATGCACCGCAGCACCGTAACACGTCGCAGCATCACGATGCAGCATCGCAGCACCATAACACGTCGCAGCATCACGATGCAGCACCGCAGCACCGCAACACGTCGCAGCACCACGATGCAGCACCGCAGCACCGCAACACGTCGCAGCACCACGATACAGCATCGCAGCACCGTAACACGTCGCAGCACCATGATGCAGCATCGCAGCACCGCAACACGTCGCAGCACCACGATGCAGCATCGCAGCACCATAACACGGCGCAACGCAAGCCGCACATCCCCCTGCAACCGCCTGTACATTACATATGCCCGGTAATCAATAAAAACAAACAAATTATGAATGGAGAAATGATGGAATACATGGTCGGCAGAC
>OBAF01001901.1_pt1 | contig 11119 bp, 10 predicted proteins | sample 1517851 | NCBI WGS metagenome assembly OBAF01 (sample SAMN04571706, study PRJEB22368) | human gut metagenome | biome: human gut; material: stool | host: Homo sapiens | place: Luxembourg | collected 2012-10-19 | reverse complement strand
CACACAGCTTTCTCAATGATTCCGGTTATTGTTGAAGTTGCCAAAGGCGAAAACATTCGTCCGTCTGTTCCGCTCTCTATCGCAGTGGTTGCTTCTCAGATTGCGATTACTGCGTCCCCGGTTTCTGCAGCTGTTATTTACATGACAGGCGTATTGGAACCATTCGGATGGAGCTATCCGGCTCTTCTCGGCGTTTGGCTTTTGACAACCTTCTTAGGCTGCATGATTACAGCCTTCATCATGACTCACATTTCTAAGATGGATCTTGCCAGCGATCCGATCTATCAGGAACGTTTGAAAGAAGGCTTGGTCAAGCCTCCGGTTGGCCTTAAAGATATGACGATTACTCCGTCTGCCAAGCTTTCTGTTTGGATCTTCTTGATCGGCGTCTTGTGCGTTGTCTTCTATGCTTCTGCTATTTCTCCGGCTGTTGGCTTGATTAAACCGGTCATCGTTCCTCGCGATGCGGCGATTATGAGTTTGATGCTTGCTGTCGGTGCTCTTATTACCGTTTTATGCAAGGTTAATCTCGGAGATGTAGCCGGAACATCTGTGTTTAAGTCCGGCATGGTTGCCTGCATCTGCGTTCTTGGTGTTGCTTGGCTCGGTGATACTTTCGTCTCCGGCCATACAAAGGAAATCAAAGATTTTGCAGCTCAAACAATCAGCCAGTATCCGGCACTGCTTGCGGTTGTATTCTTTTTAGCAGCGATGCTTTTGTACTCTCAGGCGGCTACAGCTAAAGCAATCACTCCGACAGTAGTTGCAGCATTAGGTATTACAGCCGCCAATCCGGACAACTCTTACATGCTTGTCGCATGCTTCGCAGCTGTGTCTGCTCTGTTTGTTCTCCCGACTTATCCGACATTGCTCGGAGCAGTCCAGATGGACGACACGGGTACAACTCGTATCGGTAAATGGGTCTTCAATCACTCCTTCTTTATCCCAGGCGTTCTGGCAATTTTCTTCTCAGTTGCCCTCGGATTTGTAGTGTGTGGATTTGTTTAACCTGAAAGAAGGGAAAGAGGGGTCAGCCCCTCTTTCCAAAGCTGAGGAGGTCCGGCATGAGCGCGGTTTTTCTTTGGCTGTGCAAGGCAGGGATGATTCTTTACGTTTTTACCATGCTGGTGCTTACCATCGGTTACTGCTCTGTCAGCATCTATCGCAAATATTTTGATAATAAATAATTAACTCCCTAAATCCTCTTGTTGTCCTCTCATTGAACTTAAAAATTCTTTGAGGTTTTGGCAAAGGCTGGAATGTCCGAGGGCTTCCAAACCTTTGCCTTTTCTTTTGTTTCTTAAAGGAGGAATAGATTCAAAAATAATGACGTTCTTGCCATTGGCTAGGAATTTCTGCAGTCAATCAATGGTAAATAAGAAAAGCCGCAGCGAAATCCGAAATCATCGGATCTGACTGCGGCCTGTTTTGGCTAATGCTTCAAATAGCGATTATTTGATGTATTGATCTTCCCACTTAGCCATGGTGCCGTTGGCCTTGATGGTCTTCATCCAGTCGTTTACGGCAGCTTCAAGTTTTGGGTAACCCTGTTTCATCAGAACGCCGAAGTGGTTTTCTGTGAAGGGTTTGTCGACTAAAGGAGCAGCAACTTTAGGATTGTCCTTGGCGTAGCGGCGAGCTTCCATCGTTTCGGTGATCATTACATCGGCTTTGCCTTCACCGACCAAGCCCGGAATCTCGGCGTTGTGCTCATGCATCATGAGCTGAGCTTTCGGAGTCATTTCCTTGGCAAACTTTTCGTTTGTGCCGCCCAGGTTGTACATGACACGAACAGTCGGCTGGTTGACGTCGTTCAATTCTTTGAACTGACCGGCCTTGTTCTTAGTGACGAGAATCGTCTTGCCAAAGGTGAGATAACCGTCGGACATGGTCATGACTTTCTTACGAGCGTCTGTGACGGTAATGCCGCTCATGGCAACGTCAAACTTATCGGCCATCGTGTCGGCCTGCAAGGTCTTCCAAGTTGTCGGAACATATTTGAGTTTGACGCCGAGGTACTTAGCCAGGGACTGTGCCATTTCTGCGTCAAAGCCTTCGTATTTCCCGGTTTCTTTGTTGAGGTAGCTCATCGGCTTGTAATCGCCGGTAGAACCGACTAAGAGTTCGCCGGAGGCCTTAATTTGTTCTAAGGAGCGGGCTTCTGCCATGCTGGCAAATGCAGCAGTCACAGCAGCTAAGGATAAAACCAAAATGGAAGTGACAAGTTTTCCGTGCTTCATTTTTATAAGTTCTCCTAAACGAGGTTTGATCGACTCAGTATACGACTCAAAACCATCTAAAACAAAAATAAATCCCATTCTTTTAAAAGATTTCGCAAATATTTCCCGTTTTATTTGCGGCGAGTGGGAACGCAAAGCCTTTTAATTTCAAGGCTTAAAAGTATTAAGGTCTTCTTCAGACATTATTTTAGCAAAATATCTGAATAATCAAATAAATGCCATTCTTTACAATAAGAAGCATGCAAAGAATTACCCCATCTGAGACGCTCAATGATCTGCAGCATAAGGCCGCTCGGCTGGTCTTCAATGGTGAGTCGTTTTTGAGTCCGAGGATGGATGAAGCTGATTCGGCCGCAGTGGAGAAGGAGACGATCTCCGCCGAAATACTCCGCAAGAGCGCGGTTCAGAGGCCCTTTGCCGTAAGTCGCATCTCCGATGATCGGATGTGCGAGATGTTTGAGATGTCGTCTCAGCTGATGACGCCTGCCGGTAGCGAGTTCTAGAAGAACTAAGGAGAGGCGGGTGGTATCAAATTTTCCCGAAGGAACGGGTACCTCGGCTTCTGCCAATTTATGAAGATAAGAGAGCGCGTCTTGAGCTTCTGTCTTCTGAACTCTCAGGTAGGGATCAACCGGGGGCTTTAGTGCATGGCGGATTTCAATATCTTCCGGTGTCCAGCCGCGTGCGACTGCGTAGTAGCGTTTATGGAAAGTTTCATGAGTTTGCTGACTAAGCGCCGAAACGATTTCGCTGTTAAGGCCGAATAACAAAACGCCCGAAGTGCCGCGGTCAAGACGGTAGACAGGATTCACGCGGCGTCCGATTTGATCGCGCAGAAGCTGCAGAGCAAATTCAGTGTCGCCGTTCGCAATCTCCGTTCGATGTGTCAGCATCTTTTCTGGCTTTGAGACGGCGACAAGATCATCATCTTGATAGAGGATTTTCAATACGGTCATGAGCGGGCAGTTCGGCAGACAGGAGTGCCGGAGGAAATAGGCAAAAAATAAGGACTCGATTCTATAGCGAACCGAGTCCTAAGAAGAAAGATGAAACTAAAGCACTAAGTTAGCCGCGGATCAGGAAGATTCCGATGATGACCCACAGCAGGAGGAAGACGGTATCGATGCTCATCAGAACGATCGGTGTCCAGCCGACTTCCTTAAGTTTGCCCAAAGAAGTCTTTAAGCCTAGGGCGGAAATGGAGATCAAAATGAACAGTCTGGAGATTTCGCCGAGTGTGTTGGAGACATTCGTCGGAATAATTCCAGTGCAGTTCAAAGCGGCCAGAGCGATGAAGCCGAGCAGGAACATCGGAATGTTCTTGTACCAGGGCTTGGCTTTCTCTTCTTCAGTGCGATGTGCCTTAGAGGAAAAGACAAACATGAAGATGATGAGGATCGGGATCAGAAGAGCGACACGAATCATCTTCGTCAAGCTCGCGATTTCCAGTGCGTCCGGGCCGATCATGGCGCCGGCGCCCACGACCTGTGCAACGTCGTGAATGGTACCGCCTAAGAAGATGCCGGCATCGATGTGGTCAAAGCCGCACCATCCGGAGATGAACGGATAAAGAACCATAGCGAGGGTGGACAGGGCGGTAACCGTGACCACGATAGCAAGCAGAGCCTGCTCTCTTAACTGCTTATGGTTGAATGTGGCAGCTAAGGCAATAGCGGCAGACGCACCGCAAATAGCGGTAGAGGCGGCAGCCAGTGTGCCTTCGGTAAGCGGCCACTTAGAAAAACGGGTAATGAAAGCGCCGAAGAGCAGTGTGGCAAACACACCGCCGATAATCATGGCAAGCAGGGCCGGAGACAGGAGTCCCAGCTGGCTCGCGGTGATTTTGGCACCTAACAGGCCTACGCCCCATCGGAGAACGGTTGTGGAGCAAAAATGAATACCGGCAAGCGTTCTCCGGTCCTCTGAGAGGAAGTGGAAAGCCATACCGATTAACAAAGCGAACAAAACAGCAGGACCGCCGTAGTGCTCCGAGACGAATAGTGAGGCAGCGCCGATAATGACGGCCATAAGCGTTCCGCGCCAGCGCGTTTCCAGCCAGTGTTTCAAACTCACTTTTTCTGTGGTCATGTTTTAAATTTCTCTTGTGTTCCATACGAGCCACACAATGGTGCGCTCGTCATGAATGTGCGGGAGCACCTTCTGACGGACAAGAGTGTGGTACTCGTTCAGCCATTTCTTTTCGTCGGGCTGCAGCCTTTCCGGAATGACGGCAGAAAGGTCTATCGGACAAAGAGTTAGTGTTTTGAATTTCAAGAAACGTCCGAATTCATTTTCTTCTGCGAATTCGGTCGCCACTAAATTTTCAATGCGGATACCCCAGCGGCCGGGACGATAAATACCGGGTTCATCACTGGTCACCATGCCTTCGGACATTGCTGTCTCTTTCGAGATAAACGCATCGGAACGAGGGCTTATCCGCGGGTAACTAATCCTCTGCGGCCCTTCGTGAACATTAAGGAAAAATCCGACGCCGTGGCCCGTTCCATGCCCAAAATTAGCAAAATGTTGCCAGATCGGTTCACGCGCTAAGGGATCTAATAATTGTGAAGAAATACCGTCGGGAAATACGGCTATCGCAAGACGTATGTTTGCCCGTAATACGGCGGTGTAATCTTCTTTCATCAGATCGGTTGCTTTCCCGATCAATTTTGTGCGGGTGATGTCGGTCGTACCTTCGGGAAATTGAGCTCCGGAATCAATGAGAAGGAAGCCGTTACCCTTAATCGGGGCGCCTCCGGACTTATCGGGTTGATAGTGGGGGAGTGCGGCGTTGGAGCCGAATGCAGAGATGGTTTCAAAGCTCAGAGAAATATATCCCGGAAGAGATTTTCTGAAGAAAAGGAGCTTGTCGGCGAGGGACTGCTCCGTCATTTCTTCTTTGCCCAAATTGCGATCGAGCCAGGCAAAGAATCGCACCAAGGCAACACCGTCTTTGATCATGGCGTCAGATATCAGATTGATCTCTTCGGGCGTCTTGAGCGCTTTCATGCGTTCAATAGGATTAGGCAATTCCAGCTGAGTGATCTGCTCCGGCAGGTGAGACAGCAAAGACGCATTGATTTCTTCCGGGTCAGCCAGCACCGTTCCTGAGGAAAGAGAGGCGAGCGTCTTGCCGACACAATGGTAAGGAGCTAAAGCAACACCGTCCCGAAACAATAACTCTCTCAGATTGGCAGGGACTTTCTCTTCGTTAATGAAAAGCGTTGCAGTGCCCTTGGACGGAATCAAGGCGTAGGCGTAGAAGACGGGATTGTTCGGAACGTCGGATCCGCGGAGGTTAAAAATCCATGCGATATCGTCGAGCTTCGAAGTAAGCAGATAGTCCGCACCTTCTTTTTTGAGAACCTCTCGCAGAGCGGTAAGTTTCTGTTCTCGGTTTCGCGGGGAAACTGTATGGTCAAAGATCGGCTTTTCAGCGCGTTCCGGTCTTTCTTCCCAGATGGTTTCTTCGGGCGTCTGACGAACCAGCGAGAGATGAAGATGTTTCTCGGCAAAAACTCGGGCGTAATTCTTGGCGTCTTTGCCGGAAATCAATTCGGAGTTGATGCCGACACAGTCGTTGGCCATCAAGTGCGCGGCAAACCAGTCGGCAGACTCCGCGGCGTAGCCTTGGTTGAGTTTAACGAGTTCAATGCCGGAGCCCACGAGCTGCTGCTCGGCCTGAACCCAGTAGCGGGAGTCGGTGACAAGCGCTGCGGCGTCCTGAGTCACTAAGAGAGATCCTGCAGAGCCCGTGAAGCCCGAAAGCCACTTGCGGAAGGCATAGTGTTCATCCACGTATTCGGAAAGATGAGGGTCTGCCGTCGGGACGATCCAGCCGTTGAGACCGTGATCTTTCAAAAAAACACGTAAGGCAGACACTCTGCTGCTGATAGAGGAGTTCACTGAAGCCTCCGCAATGGAAAATTAATAAACTTTGCGAATCGTTGCCGAGAGCGGAGTGCCGCTTTCGTCGTTTTCAATTGTCTGGCGGCCGATGTGCATCTTCTCGACGCGCCAGCCGGCGTCGCGCAGTTCGTTCAACGTTGCAACGACGTCCAGGTCGGGGCATTCAAACGAGAATCCGCCGAGTTTGGTGCCGGCGGTAAAAAGTCCCGCACCCTTGCATACCGTTTCTGTACGCAAAGGAGCATCCAGCAGCGGGTCAAGTCCGGCGCGATCGACGTGCGGAGTAAAGGCAGAATGCGGTCCCGTGGAAGAACATCCTGCTAAGGCCAACGCAGCAAGCGCTGCAGTAGTCAAAAGTAAGCGTTTACTCACCATTTAATTTCTTATCCAAAAGGCGACGATTGGTCATGCGCAACGCATGTTCGGTGGTTTCCCAGTCAATGCAGGCATCGGTGACGGAGACACCGTATTTAAGCTGAGACAGATCGGCAGGAATCTTTTGATTGCCAGCGTTAATGTTGCTCTCTAGCATGACGCCGCAAATCGATTTGTTGCCGTTGACAATCTGGGTAATGCAGTCGTTCAAAACGAAGGGCTGCAGGTCGGGATTTTTCATGCTGTTGGCGTGCGAGCAGTCGACAACGATGCGGGAGTCGACGCCGGCATCCTTGAGGGCTTTCTCGGCCAGCATCACGCTCACGGTATCAAAGTTCGGACGTCCGCCCCCTCCGCGGAGCACTAGGTGGCTGTAGCGATTGCCTTTGGTCTTGATGATGGAGCTTTGGCCGTTTTCATAGATACCTAAGAAGTAGTGGCTTTGGCGGCTGGCTTTGACGGCGTTAATCGAGCTGTCCAGAAGGCCGTCGGTGCCGTTCTTAAAACCGACCGGAGCGGACAGACCGCTCGCCATTTCTCTGTGGGTTTGACTTTCGGTTGTGCGCGCACCGATGGCATACCAGCTGACGAGTTCGCCCAAGTACTGCGGACCGAACGGGTCCAATGCTTCGGTCGCAACGGCCAGACCCATCTCATTGATTTTGATCATGAGCTCACGGGCCTTGAGCATACCCTTTGCCATATTGAAAGAGTTGTTCATGTCCGGGTCGTTGATGTACCCCTTCCAGCCGACGACCGTTCTAGGCTTCTCGAAATACACGCGCATGACCGGGAAGATTGTCTCTGAGATGTGTTCTGAGAGTTCGGCTAAACGCTGAGCGTAATCCAGGGCCGCCTTCGGGTCGTGAATGGAACAGGGACCGGTAATGACCATCAAACGGTTATCTTCTCCCGTCAAAATCTGCTTGATTTGATTTCTGCTCTTGTTGACGTTCTCGGCAGCAGCTTCGGTAAGAGGCGCCATCTTTTTGATCTCAGCCGGTGAAGGCATCGGCGCGAAACCTTCAATATTGATGTCTTCCAAAGAAAAACCGGCTTGTTGCTTCACTTCGTTTAATTTCGGAGTTTGCATAAACAACCACATTAAAAAATCGGCCGAAGCGGCGCAAGTGTCAGGCTTCGGTCATAAACAAAACAAGTATCCTTGTCCGATTATAAGAAGGCGACCGAGGAAAAACTCCCGAGGCCGCCTAAAAGTTATTGCTCTAGCAAATGGGAAAAGCCGTGCAATGCATAGCTATTGCCCACGGGCGGTTCTGCGACGGACAGACGGTTTACCGTCGGAGCGTTTGAAGCCGGCCGGTCCGTTTCTTCTTGGTCCGGGTCTGCGGTTTTTGTTCTGAGGCTTTGTCGGAGCAGAAACCTTCCAATCGGAGTAATCCAGTCTCGGGAAGTCAGACAAAGGCAGCGGCTTCTTGATGAACTTTTCGATTGCGGCAAGCTGCGGCAATTCCTCCGGAGAAACCAGTGAATAGGCTTCTCCTGCTTCACCGGCACGTCCCGTTCTGCCGATACGGTGAACGTAGTCTTCGGCCTGCTGAGGCAGTTCGTAGTTGACGACCTGAGGAAGCTTTTCAATATCTAAGCCGCGGGCTGCGATGTCGGTGGCGACCAAGATCGGCAGCTTGTGCTCTTTGAACTCTCTGAGCGCTGTCGTTCTGGCGTTCTGAGATTTGTCGCCGTGAATGGCTTTGGCGACCAGGCCGTCTTTGAGCAGATGGCGAACCAGCTTATCTGCGCCGTATTTGGTTCTGGTAAAGACCAAAACCTGGTCCCATTGGTTATCGACGATGAGATCGCGGAGTACGGTGTGCTTATCGGCTTTCGGAACTCTGTAAAGGGTTTGGCGAACCAGCGAAGAGTCCTTATTTCTTTCGATTTCAACGGACTCAGGCTTGTTCAGGAATTCGGAGGCTAGCTTTTTAATTTCCGGCGAGAACGTGGCGGAAAAGAGCAGTGTCTGACGATCCGGAGGAAGCGCTTTCAGAATGCGCTTTAAGTCCGGAAGGAAGCCCATATCCAGCATTCGGTCGGCTTCGTCCAGAATGAGGATGTGCGTCTTAGATAGATCTGCAAAACCCTGGTTCATGAGATCGAGCAGGCGCCCCGGTGTCGCCACTAAGAAATCCAGCCCTTTGGCGATGGCAGCCTTTTGCGGATTGATGCCCACGCCGCCGAAAACGACGGCAGAGCGTACACCGAGGTCTTTACCGAGAGAAAGAATGGTTTCTCCGACTTGTGCGGCAAGCTCTCGAGTCGGAGTCAGAACTAAAACACGAGGAACACGCTTTTGATAAAGCGTCGATTCTTCGATGATCTTCTGCAGCATCGGCAGAACAAAAGCAGCCGTTTTACCTGTTCCGGTCTGAGCGGCTGCCAAAAGATCGTATCCCTGTCGAACGAGCGGGATGGCTTTCATTTGAATCGGAGTCGGCGACGTAAAACCGTTGACTTCGATTAGCTTTTCTAATTGGGGTGCAAACCCAAGTGTCTTAAAAGAATTCGACATTCAATGAGTCCTCTTTGAATTCGTTGCAGTGTAGTGCCAATTCAGTTCTCAATCTGAGGGATTACACCAATAGGGGGAACCAAGTGAGCCTAAAATCTAAGAATCACTAGTGAAGCGCCAATAGGAGGCGATAACGATGTTTGGTATTGACACTCAAGACATACAAGACTTAAAGATTGTGGACGTCAAAGTCGGAACAGGTGCTGAAGCAAAGCCCGGTGAACTCGTTCGTGTTCATTACACAGGCTGGCTCGAAGACGGTACAAAGTTTGATTCCAGCGTTGACCGCAACGAACCCTTCGAATTCCCGCTCGGTGCAGGATATGTTATCCAGGGCTGGGACCGCGGCGTAGCCGGTATGAAAGTCGGCGGTGTTCGCCGTTTGTTTATTCCGTCTCAGTTAGCCTACGGTGACAGAGGCGCCGGTTCTGTTATTCCTCCGAATGCAACATTGATTTTTGAAATCCAGCTGCTCGGAGTTAAAGACAACGGCAAATGGCAGCTTGAAGAAGATGTCATCACTCCGGTGTCTGCACCTGATGTGAAGTAGCAAGCTAGATAAGGTTGCAACAAGCCGCTTGGATGAGAAAGTCTGAGCGGTTTTTTTGTGCCTGCGTATTTCTGAGTCTCAGCAAGCAAAAATCCAAAAGTTACGTTGCACGCGACAACCTATTCTTCTGGAATATATTTTGAAAAAGTAGGCTCTTAGGAAAAACAAACGCCTGCCGGCAGAGTAGCTGTCTGCTGACAGGCGAGAATTTTTCGATTACAGGAAGGCGTTGTGCTCTTTCTCGTAGCCGATGGAGGTCTCAGGTCCGTGGCCCGGATAGACAATTGTGTCATCCGGCAAAGAGAAGAGCTCGGAGCGGATCGATGTCACAAGCTGTTCATGACTGGAGAACGGGAAGTCCGTTCTGCCGATGGATTCTAAGAAAAGCGTGTCGCCGACAAAGACGCATTTTTCTTTCTTGAAGTAATAAGCCACAGAGCCCGGTGTGTGTCCGGGAACACTCAAAACTTTGCATTCGAGTCCGGCAAACTCTGTCTTATTTCCCGGCTCAATGCTGACGGATTCAAATTTAGGGACAGCAGGAAAACCGGAAGATCCGCCCTGCCCAAGAACTGTGGAAGCGATGACTTTATCTTTTTCCGGCGTATAGACCGTAGCGTGCGTTTCGGCAGCTAAAGCGGCAACGCCATAAAGATGGTCAAAGTGCATATGCGTGATGCAGATTGCTTTCAGCTCTAACCCGTGTTCTTTGAGATATTTGCTCACGGGAGCGGGGTCTCCGCCGACATCAATTGCAACAGCTTGGCCTTCGTTGCTAACGATATAGCAATTGGTTTCTAAGGGGCCGAGAGGAAAAACAGCAACAGACATAATGCGTCTCACAAAACAAAGTGTTTTGATTATAGGAAGGAGGCGATGTTCACTAGCGCGTGAGAACCTCACAACGGACGCAAAGAAAAAGCCTCCGAGATGGAAGCTTTTAGAGCGATGAAAATTTTGAGCTAGCAGCGAACAGCTTCGAAACGATGTTCAGGACTGAGGATCTGACGCTGCTCATCAATGAGAGGAAGATCAAGAGCACCGCTGTCCATATGAGAAACTAATCCGTAAAGTGTGTTGACGGCAGCTTCTAAAGCGTCTTTGGCTGACTTTGTTTTGAGGTAAGTGCCTAAAGCGACGGATGAGAAGGTATCGCCTTGTCCGTTAGGTGTCGGTTTTCGTTCCACAAGAGGTGTTCTGACGACCCAGGCATCATCCTTGGTAATGGCTAAAGTCTCGACTGTATCTTCGGGAACGTCCGGTGTCAGCAGGCTTGTCACGAACGTGACACGGCAACCCTTGTCAGTAAAAAGCTCGCGCGCAGTGTCGACCGTTTCCTGGCGGCTTCTCATCTTCCGTCCGCTTAGTAGCTCCAGTTCAAACTGATTCGGTTTGGTCATGTCAGCCAAACCATTGAGGAAATGTTCTTTCATGAACTGCGGGATATCAGGACGCACAAAAACGCCGGTATCCGTGTCGCCCATCACCGGGTCGCACAGCCAAATAGCATCGGGG
>OBAF01001889.1_pt1 | contig 11172 bp, 10 predicted proteins | sample 1517851 | NCBI WGS metagenome assembly OBAF01 (sample SAMN04571706, study PRJEB22368) | human gut metagenome | biome: human gut; material: stool | host: Homo sapiens | place: Luxembourg | collected 2012-10-19 | reverse complement strand
CCGCAGAGACCGAGAATAATATACGCCGCAACGCTCAGCGACGAGCGCCACGCGCCGAGCAGCATCGCAGAGAGCAGAACAAATTCGAGCTGCAAGGTTATCGATATCATCGGCAAAGGTATTTTTATAAATGTGCCGAGGATTATCAGGGCGCACGAAAGCGCACACACGGCGGCGGTCATCGCCCTGCCTTTTGAAGTCATTTTACTTTTCATTCTCTCACCTTCCGGAAATTGGATCGCATTTGATTATATCACAACAACTATACAATCAATTCAACAAATCGACTTTTCAGCGTGAAAATGCGCTTAGAAATACATAAAAATTTTTTCTTATAGCTGGAGGACAGACTGATGCAAGAGCTGATTAAAAGAAACACGCCGGAGATTGCCGACCGATTCGCACTCGAAATCGAGGACAGGCGCGAGGGCAAGAGCTTCTATGAAATCGAGGCGTGCGGCGACAAAATAGTTCTGCGCGGCGACTGCAAGATAAGCCTTGCAATGGCATATTACAGATACCTGAAGGACTGCTGCGGGGTCAATCTCGCCCACTGCGGCAACGACAGGATAGGCAATATAACCGAAGCTCCCCTGCCCGCGGGCAAGACAGTCCGCATTATCGAGCAGGACAAACGCGCCTACATGAACTACTGCACGTTTTCGTATTCCGCCCGCTGGTGGGACTGGGAGCGCTGGGAGCGCGAAATAGACTACATGGCTATGCGCGGAATAAACATGCCGCTGAGCATAGTCGGCTACGAGGCGGTGCTTTTCTATACCCTGCGCGACCTCGGATATACGGACGACGGAGCGCTCAATTTTATCAGCGGCCCCGCATATCTGCCGTGGCAACTCATGGGCAACCTCGACAGCTATTTCAGCCTGACGGACAAAGCTTATGTTGACAAGCGACTTGAACTCGGCAAGAAGATAATCGACCGCGAGCTTGAGCTCGGCATGACACCGATTCAGCAGGGCTGCTCGGGTCAGGTGCCCTCAACAATTCTTCGCGTGCTTCCGCACACGAACGCATACAATGTCCCCTCATGGTGCGGGTTCCCCGTAACATATCAAATAGACCCGCTCGACAAAAACTTCAGAAAATTCGGCATGGCTCTGCTCGAAAAACAGCGTCAGCTCTTCGGCGCGCACCACTATTATGCCTGCGACCCGTTCCACGAGAACAAGCCCCCGATAAAGGGTGACAAGTATCTCCAGAACGTAGGAAAGGCTATTTCAGAGATGTATACAGCTTTCGACTCTCAGGCGGTCTGGGTCATGCAGGCATGGTCCCTGCGCGAGCCGATAGTCAAGGCTGTTGACAAAGACAAGCTGCTCATTCTCGACATCGACGGCAGCAAATGCGAAAAGACCGACGGCTTCTGGGGATACAACTTCATCAGCGGCACGCTCAACAACTTCGGCGACAGAAACACGCTCCACGGTTCGATAGACGCGCTCGCCGAAAACAAATTCATGGAAGAGCGCGAAAAATATCCGAATATTGTCGGCACGGGGCTTTTCATGGAGGGCATTTTCCAGAACCCGCTGTATTTTGACCTCGCTTCCGATATGCTCACGCGAAGCGACAAGCCGGAGCTTGATTCATGGCTCAAGGACTACGCCCGCCGCCGCTACGGCAGCGACGAAGCGTGCCTTTTCGAAGCGGTCAAAGATATGCACGAGACCTGCTACAGCAAGGCTTGCACAGGACGCGAGACTGCGTCGATAATCTGCGCGCGCCCTGCATACGAACAGCGCCACACCGCGCCGAACGATGTGTTTGAGCTGAGATACGACAACGAGAAGCTGCTCGACGCGCTCGAAAATCTGCTTAAAGCCGAACACGCCGATACGGACGGATACAGATTCGATGTCTGCGATCTGACGCGCCAGGTGCTCAGTAACTACGCAAAGGATCTCTATAAGCGCAGCATAAGCGCATTTGACAGCAAAAATATAAGTCTTTTTGAAAAGAGTGTCAACACATTCGTGCGCCTGCTCGAAGATGTTGACAGGCTGCTCATGACACGCCCCGAATTGACGCTCGGCGAGCATGTCAGGCAGGCAAACGCCTATGCCTGCACCGACAAAGACAGGCAAAATTTCGAGCTCAACGAGCTTTATATGCTTACCCTCTGGGGACCCGCACGCTCCTCGCAGCTCTATGACTACGCATGGAAAGAATGGGGCGGCATGATAAAAACTTTCTATCTGCCGCGCTGGTATTCGTTCTTCGAGCAGATGGCGGTCAACTTCAAGAAGCGCAAATGCACATTCACAACCACCAAGCGCCGCTACAACGACCGCGAGGACTTCGACGGAACCTCGTTCTACAAGAGCGTTGAAAAATTCGAGAACAAATGGCTCTCGACCTACAAGCCCGAGCAGACCTCGGAGGAGGATACGCTCGAAGTCGCGCGCGAGCTGTTTGACTTCTATGCGCCGATGATAAGAGGTGTTCAGGTATGAGCGTTGAGCCGCAAAGAAAAGGCGGAGACAAGCTTGACCTATATGAGCGCCAGATAAATATGCTCGACACCCTGCTCCAACACGGGGCGATATCCGAAGCGCAATATAAAAAGAGCGCGGGTGATTTAGAGAAACTGATGTTCCCGCAGGGAGTACCGAAAAGATAAAAAATCAGCCTTCGATTCACAAAAGAACCGAAGGCTGATATATTTTTGCTTATTTGCTGTTTTTGCCGTGCGAGCCGGAATGACTGCCGTAACCGTAGCCATACCCGTAATGCTTGCCGTAGCCATATCCGTAGCCGTATCCGCGGCGCGAGATCGAATAGTTGCCGTAGCCGCCCTTGCTGCGGTCGGTCGAGATATTGTAGACGCATCCGGCGAGATCCGTTCCGCCCTGAGTGAGGTCGCTGACAGCCTCGAGTATCGCGGGAACGGGGAAAACATCCTCGCGGATAACAAATATTGACGAGTCGGTGTATTTGGCGCATATCGCCGCATCCGCAACGATTCCGACGGGAGGCGTATCGATGATAATATAATCAAACTTTTCTCTTGCCGCTGCGATGAACTCGCCGGTCTTGGCGTTTGAAAGCATCTCGGTCGGATCCGTTATGCTCTCGTCGCCTGCGAGGACGAATATCTTATATTTCTCAATATATTTTATCGCATCGCTCGAATTTTTCGCGCCGTTGACGACATCGGCTATGCCGTTGCCGGAAAGATTGCTTATGCCGAGATTCTTGAGCACGGACGGCTTTCTGAGATCGGCATCGACGAGCAGGACGGAATATCCGTTCTGCGCAAGCGCGAGCGAGAGGTTGACGGCAACGGTCGTCTTGCCCTCATTGGCTCCGGTGCTCGAAACGACGAAGCTCTTGTAACCGCGCCTGCCGTTGAGCAGTTCGAGCTTCGTTCGCATTGCTTTATATGTCTCAACGAACGCAAAGCCGCAGGCCTTGTCGGTTATCAGCAGTTCTCGGTCGCCGTGAGCGGATTTCTTATAGAAACGCTCGCCGCTGGGCACCTGCGACACCTCGCCGATAACATTGAGCTGAAGCTTGTTCTGGATATCCTCCTGGCTTCTGACGGTGTTGCGCGCAGAATCCCTGATTATTATAATGAACGCACATATAACTGCACCCGCAAGAGCGCCGATGATGGCGTTGCGCACTGTACCGACGGACTTGTCCGGCTTTGTCGGCAGCTCCGGCTCGTCGCAGAGATGGATGCTGCCGCCCGAATAGACCTGAACGACATCTTTATATGTATCCTTGACAGCCTGCGCGAGCTCATAAGCCTCCTCGGGCGAGGAAGCAGTGACGGTCATATCGATAATGCTGCTGTCCGTCTTGCGGGACACGGCTATCATCTTCGCAACCTGATCCGCAGTTTTCGGATACGACTTGCACTCGGCGGCTATCGCGTTGCACATAGTGCGCCCGGTCATAAGATGGACAAAAGTATTCGCCATATAAGCCGATGCCGACATATCGTTATAGGAGACGGAATTCTCCCCCGATGACGAGAGGTCTTTTTCGGACTTATTGTTGACGATAAACGTCATGCTCAAAGTATAAGTCGGCTCTTCGACTGCCTTGGTTATCACTGCGCATGACGCGCCGACCACCAACGCGACAAGTATCAGAAGCCACAGCCTTCTCAGAAGAAGACCGAACGCATACATGATGTTCACTTCGACTCCGTCGCTGTCGGTATCTTTTCTAACTATCTTACTCAATCACATATCCCCCACTTCGTCAACGCTCATCAAAGAGTATCGACAATCTTTCTTCCTATTGAATCATAGAATATCTCGTGCTTTTCGACCTCGGAGAGCTTGTAGCAATTCCTGCCGTCAAAGACCAGAGGTCTCCTCATATACTTTTTGTAGTTATCCAGCGGATATTCCACAATTTTTTCCCATTCAGTCATTATGAAGCAAACATCCGCATCTGTCAAGGCTTCGTCTATATTCTCGGCAAAGTTTATTGCACAATCCGGATAGCGCTTTCTGAAATTTTCGACACCCAGCGGATCCCACGCGATTACACTCGCGCCCTCATTGATGAGTATATCTATATTCTGCTTTGCGGGCGCTTCGCGCAGATCGTCGGTGCCGGGCTTGAAAGTGAGTCCTATTATCGCCACGCGCACGCCCCTGAAATCCGGGAAGAATCTGCGCGCTTTATCAATAAGCTTTATACGCTGTTCGCGGTTGACATCGATAGTCGCTTTTACTGTCTTGAGCTTCACTCCGGCGTGGTCGCTCTGGAAATTGAGCGCCTTTGTATCCTTCGGGAAGCAGCTGCCGCCGTAGCCTATTCCGGCTTTTAAGAAGTTCGAGCCGATGCGCCTGTCCATTCCCATTCCGCAGGCAACCTCTTCGATATCCGCGCCGACCATCTCGCAGAAGTTCGCAATTTCATTTATATAAGAAATCTTGAGCGCAAGGAAGTCGTTGGAGGCATATTTTATCATCTCAGAGCTTCGCACGCTGACATGAACTATCGGCAGTTCGAGAGGCGCATACATTTCTTCAACTGTTTTATATGCCTGCTCATCATCCGCACCGATAACTATTCTGTCGGCGTTGAAAGTGTCCCTGACCGCCGTGCCCTGCGAGAGGAACTCGGGGTTTGAGACGACGAAGAAATGAAGATCCGGGCGACGCTCACCTATTCTGCGGCGCACGCTCTCGCAGGTTCCGATCGGCACGGTAGATTTAACAACCACGACCGTTCCGTCGCTGCAATTGTCGGCGATGCTGTCCGCAGCGGAGAACACGGCGCTTAAATCCGCGGAGCCGTCCTCCTTCTCGGGCGTACCGACGCCGATAATAATGACCTGTGCTTCGGAATACTTCGTCACATCGTCCGTGAACTCAAGGCGTTCGCGGTTTTTGAGCATGAGCTCTTCGAGTCCGTATTCGTAGATGGGAGAGATGCCCTCTTTGAGCATTTTCAGTTTGCCTTTGTCAACATCGAGGCAGATTACATCATGCCCGACATCGGCAAGCGTGACCGCGGTAACAAGACCCACATAGCCTACTCCCGCAACGGCAATTTTCATAACATGCGCACCTTCATTCAAGATTCATATATGTTTTCTTTTTTTCGTCCTTTAGCTTCATCGCGCAGAAACATAGCGTCAGCATTATCTGGACATTATAATCGTAATATGATATCAGCGTAGTTTCGCCCACTGCGGTTGCCGCAAGCAGCAGGAACATTGTGACGCAGAGCCTCTCTCCCCTATACGCTCTGCGGCCCAAGCCGATAAGAAGGTAAATATAGTACCAATAATATGTTATCAATCCGACTACTCCGAGACCGGAAGCCAACTCGAGATAGTTGTTATGAGCATAGACGGAAAGTCCGTAGATCTGCTCTATCTGATAGGTGTTGTTTCCGAGTCCGATACCGATTATCGGATGGGAATAGAATATCTGCGAGGATATCTCTGCCAGACCTTTTCGCAGCGTAAGGCTTCCGTCGGCGGACGCGTCGTTGCCGACAAGATAATTGAGCATCTTTTCGAGTCTGAAGCCCGCCGCGTTATAGAGCGCGGGAACCTTCAAAAACGCGATTCCGATACCGACCACTGCCAGCGCCATCAGAACAAGCCTGAGCAGATAAAAACGCTTGTTGACATAGAATATCAGCATCGTGAACAGAAGAAATGCTACGATAAGCAGCGCTTTTCTCGACGACGAGAGGACTATATAGAGCAGCTCGAACGCCGTACACAGATAATAGGCGCGTTTTTTATAGTAATACGCCTTGCAGAACGATATCGCCACGGCGACGACGCAGATATAGGCTATCGTATTGATATTATTGCCCGTGACATTTTCGTAGCCTATGCGCCCGAAAAAGCCGGAGAACCACATAGAATACGGCGTTCTGACAAATATGGAGAAAATCATTATCATTACCGCTGCGGTGAACAGCGCGGTAAATCGCTCAAAATCCTCGCGCGTCTCTATATAAAGAGTCACGCAGTAGCAAAACAGCATCACCTGAAGCATTCGCGGTATATAATGCAAAGTATAGCTGACATTATATGCCGCCCAGAGGGACGAGACGACGCAGAGCAGAACAAAGATGCCGTACCATATCGTCGGGAGCTTAATCGAGATGCTCGGTCTGCCGAGTATGCGGACAAAAAAAGTCAGACCGACAACGGAAATGAGCGCCGCGTGATATATATAATTTCGCTCTCCGAAGCGGAAGTTAAACGCAAACAGAACGGTGAGCATTGCGACAATAGAGAGGTCAAGCAATATCTCCAACGCGGACCGTTTTGAGTCGATTTTCAGTTTTCCGTTTCTGAGCTCTATCATATTTGTCCCCGATCGGCAAATCTATAAAACGAGTATAACATACCTGACAGCTATTCTTTACTCCCGCCAAGCATAATAAGGTGCTTTTTCTTCAAATATTAAGCATTTCTAAAGTCAATCAGACCGTGACATCGCAGAGCTCCGCGCCGACAAATGCGGCGAGTTCCTTCGGGTCGAGGCACAACTGGAGTCCGCGCTGACCCGCGCTGACATATATTTTTTCAAAATCAGATGCGGTGGAGTCGATAAAAGTCGGATACTGCTTCTTCATGCCTATCGGCGAGCAGCCGCCGCGCATATAGCCGGTAAGCGAGATGAGCTCCTTGACATGGATCATCTCAAGGCTCTTGACCCCGGCGCATTTCGCGCATTTTTTGAGATCGAGCTCCGCACCGACCGGGATGCAGAACACGAAAAGTCCGTTCTTCCCGCCGCGGGTGACAAGGGTTTTGAACACCTGATTCGGGTCGAGCGAGAGAGCCGCCGCCGCATGGACGCCGCTGAGGTCGCTCTCGTCGTAGTCATATTGGAGAACATCGTATTTTATCTTCGCTCTGTCGAGCATTCTCATTGCATTTGTCTTTGTCATGATTTTCACACTCCTGCCATGATATGCATAGTCCGCAGCTGCGTTGAGGATATTCTGTCGTTGACCGAATATGCGTGCTTCTCGAGGTCGCCGCATATCGCGTCGGTTAACCCCTGATTTTGCAGCTCGGTTATTATCATCGAGGCAATGTCCTCGACGATATCCGCCTTCGCCGAGGCGGTCACCGGTTCATTGTCCGAAGATATCAGAAATTCAAATGTATCGGCAAGCTCCGAGAGCTTTTCGAGCTCGCGCATTGCCCTGAACGCCCATTTATAAAACGGGCGGTATTTTCTGTTGAGCAGGAACACCGCCGACATGGCGTGATCTGCAAATTCTATCATCGCGAGCTGGGCGCCGCCGGTCTCGCCGTGGGAAATGCAGCGCTTGAAATTATACTGTCCCGCCTGCGCCGCCATTATAAGATGACCTGCAAGCTTTTTGAGTCTGACATCCTGCGGCATATCGAGAAACGACCGGCGGATGCGCGAAAACTCGCCGAGATCGTCGCGGAAAACCTCGCCGTTCGTCGCCGCCGCAAGGCAGCTGTCTGGCGTAGTCATCCACTGATTTACAGAATCAAAGCCCGTGCGCGAGCCTGTTTTCGCGAGATAGAAGTCCCCCGTTTTTATAACTCCGTGGCGGCTGCCGCCGACGGGGCTTATTTTGAGCCTGTCAACGCCCTCAAAGCTCTTCGGGAGCTTCGCATAGGCGCGTTCGAGCTGAAATTCAGTGCGGCTGTCGATATCATCGGACACGAAGATGCAGAATCCCGGCTCAAAATCATGGTCGCGCGATATATCATCGTCATAGCCGAAGCACTCCGAGCCGTCGCCGACAAGACCTATCGCGAGCTTATCTTCAAGCTCCGGGAATTTTTCATGGAGCATCGGCGCACCGTATGTTTCATAGAATTTTCTTGAAAGCTCAAGTCCTTTCATATATCTCGTCCGACCTCCTTTTTATCTCCTTGGCGGTCATGAACCAACCGTAATATTCAAAAGTCGGTGCACATTTTTCGCAGACGAAAGCGTAGTTGCCGTCGAGCGCGTTTGATTCATCGAGCAGAAGATTTTCAGCCTTTTGCAGGCAGTCGGTTATGAACTCCGACGCGTTTTCGAGCCCCTGCTGCGCCTCTGCGGCATTGGCGAGGTTCAGATATGTTATCGCAGTTTCGGGCTTTCCGCCGGGCAGTGCACTCATAATTTTTATCGCTTTTTGATAGAGTTCACGCGCCTGCTCGTATTCCTTGAGAGACACGCAGGCGAGCGCCATATTGTTATATAGTCCGCCGAGGCGCGCGTCCCCGGGCGGGAGAAAATCTTCGTAGATGCTCTTCGCCTCGCTGTAGCGTTCGAGGGCTTCGCGCGGGCGGTCAAAGGCTTCGCAGACTGTTGCGGCATTGAGGCAAACAGTAGCGGCGGTTATCGAGCCGCCGTGTTTTCACAAGCTCGTCCGCCTTTTCCGCGCTTTCAAAAGCTTTGTCTTTCAAGCCAATTTTGCGGTAGAGACCCATGAGTTCGTTGAGCACCGCGAGCTCGCCGCGCTTGTCGCCGCCCATTCGGGCTTCGGAGAGCCAATATTCAAGGTGCCTGCGCGCCGCGGGCATATCGTTATGGGAGAGCAGAGTATCGAGCCTGTCCACAACGCGGTCAACGGGAATAAACGACACATTCGCGTTTTCGTCCGGATAATAGAAATCGGTACAGCTCGGGCATCTCGGCTCTTTGTAATCTTCGGGGTCAAGGCTCATATCAAAGCTCCTTTCGGCATCACTGATGCGTTTTGAAATAGTCGTCCGAAACATCGCGCAGGAAGCGATACATCGGCGCGAATTTTTTGTATATCCCCTCGAGGCGGGTTATTATCCCGTCGTTCCCGATATCGGAAAGCTCATCGGACGCGAACACAAAATAGAGATACTTTGCGTTATAGAAATTTTCAAGTCCTGCGGGGCAGTCGGGCTTCGGACGCTTATAGCACTCGGCATCAAGCATTGCTCCCGTTGAAAGAGCCGATTTCACAGCCTTTTTAAAGCCATCCGGGTCATTTCGCAGATGCTCTCTGAAAACCTCCATGTAGTCCGCCGAGACATCGTATGTTCCGACGCCGCACGACCACGCGCGCGGAGTGACCTCGAACCACATGCACGGATACATGTGCCACTCTTTTTTCGGGCGCATGAACATTATCCACATATTCTCGCGGTAGAGGTGCTTGTCGTGGGTATAGCGCGTATCGCGGCGCACCCTCGACACCATCTTTGTCGGTATAGTATTCATAAACGGGTCGATGTCGAGCATCATGTCGCTGAGCGACGCCGCAATCTGGCGCATCGGCACGGTCATGTTTGCCTTTATTTTCTCTTTATTCTCCTCATAGAACGCCTTTGAATCATTGAAGCGGTTGAGCTGCATGAGAAAAAGCGCATCCTGAGTTATTCCCTTGAAATCGCTCATCAGATAAGTCCCCTGTCGTGCATTGCCTGCGCCGCGAGCATGACGCCCGCCTTGGCGCTGTGGAAATTGAAGCCGCCCTGCATCCATGCGGCATAAGGCTCTCTGAGCGGAGCATCCGCAGAGAGCTCTATCGACGAGCCCATGGTGAACGCGCCCGCCGCCATAATGACCTGGCTGTCATAGCCGGGCATATCCCACGGCTCGGGCACGACGAACGAATCGACCGGCGCACCCGCCTGCATTCCCTGGCAGAATGCGATAAGCGCTTCGGGCGTTCTGAGCTGGACGGTCTGAATGATATCGAATCTCTCCTCGTCGCTTGTCGGAGTGACATCAAATCCGAATTCCTCAAACAGCGCGGCGGCAAAGACTGCAGTCTTGAGCGCCTCGCCGACGATATGCGGAGAATTGAATATGCCCATGAACAGCTCTCTGTTCTGTCCGAGCGACGCGCCTACTTCTCTGCCGAGGCCGGGGACGGTGGCTCTGTAGGCGCATTTCTCGACAAGATCCGCCTTGCCCGCTATGTAGCCGCCGTTTTTGGCTATTCCGCCGCCTGCGTTCTTTATAAGCGAGCCCGCCATTATATCCGCGCCGACCTGCACGGGCTCAACGCGCTGGACGAACTCGCCGTAGCAGTTATCGACAAAGACTATCGAATCGGACACGCTCTTGACAGCCTTTGCAATCTCGGCTATCTTCTCGACCGAAAGGCTCGGGCGCAGAGTATAGCCGCGCGAACGCTGGATATAGACGAGCTTCGGCTGCTTTGCCTTAACCGCTTCGGTTATCGCGGGAATATCCGGCTCGCCGTCGGCATTCAAATCGACCTGTTCATATTTCACACCGAAATCCTTTAGCGAACCCATGCCCTCTCCGGTGATGCCTATAACGGGGTGTATGGTGTCATAGGGCTGACCGGTGACGCTGAGCATTGTGTCGCCCGGACGGAGAAGCCCGAAGAGCGCGACACCGAGCGTATGCGTGCCGCAGGCGAAGCTGTGGCGCACAAGAGCCGCCTCAGCGCCGAACGCGCTCGCAAACACTTTATCGAGCGTCTCGCGCCCGCGGTCGCCGTAGCCGTAACCCGTGGTCTCGGTGAAATGGCTCTCGCTGACCCTGTTTTCGATAAAAGCGGCGAGCACCTTCTGCTGATTATACTCAGTGTTTTTCTCAATTCGCGCGAAGCTGTGTTCGGCGCGCTCAAGAGCTCTTTCGGAAGCATTGAGTATTTTCTCATCAAATTTGAAAAATGTCTGTTCCATGTTATATTTCCTGTTCTGTATCATATTCGGCCCATCTGCCG
>OBAF01001887.1_pt1 | contig 11189 bp, 10 predicted proteins | sample 1517851 | NCBI WGS metagenome assembly OBAF01 (sample SAMN04571706, study PRJEB22368) | human gut metagenome | biome: human gut; material: stool | host: Homo sapiens | place: Luxembourg | collected 2012-10-19 | reverse complement strand
CGACGACACGAGGATCCACAGGCGTAGTCGCAGAATAATCAAGGTAAATAGGGAACTTCATGATTAGCTCCAATGAAGAGATAAATTGGGGATTTATTAAACCTTCGGTTTGATAATGGATACGGGGCTTAAGCCCTGATCTTTGAGCTTTTTCTTGTCAGCCAGGTTTTTCAGCGAGATCCCTTTCAGGAACTTGCGGATTTCCTCGTTGAGGCTTTCCCAAAGATCGAATGTGATGCACTCACCTTCTCCGTCGCAGACGGCTCTGTTTTTATCGCAGCTGGCTTTCTCGAGAGGGTCGTCCACGGCTTCCAAAATATCGATCACCGTGATCTGATCCGCAGGTTTGGCCAAACGGTATCCGCCGGCAGGGCCGCGCACACCTTCAAGGAGGCCGGCTCTGCGCAGCTTTCCGAAGATCTGCTCAAGATAGGCGCTTGAAAGATGACGTCTGTCCCCGATCGCAGCGATGGATACGTACTCTTCCGGGTCATGGAGAGCAATATCAAGCATTGCGGTGACGGCAAAACGGCCTTTAGTAGTGAGTTTCATCTTTATTCCGATCCATTTAGTCGGAAATAATAGACCGTTTTATTTCCGAGCGCAATAGTCGGAATTGAAAAAGCCCTCCGAAGAGGGCTAAGAAGGAAAATGAATTTTCAGCGGCTACAGAGCTGAGCCGGGAATGTAGACGGAAGCGCGTTTCTTAACAACTTCAAGCAGGCCTTCGCAGGCGTCCTCACAGTAATCAAGCACCGTGTTGAAGCCTTCGTTGCCGCCGTAATACGGATCAGGCACCACGGCCGTGTCGTATTCGGTTGCATAGCGCATCAGGAGCGCCAGCTTGTGTTTGTACATCGGAGGGCAGATCTGCTGCATGGCGGTCAGATTTTCCCAGTCCATCGCCAAAATGAAGTCGCACTCTCTAAAGTCGTCGGATGTAATCTGACGAGCCCTAAGTTCGGATAAGTCATATCCGCGCTTACGGCCTGCAATCTGAGCGCGCACGTCCGGCGCCTCTCCGACGTGATAACCATGTGTACCGGCAGAATCCACGATTACTTTGTCAGTCAGTCCGGCTTCCTTCACCATTTTCTTAAAAACTGCTTCAGCCGTAGGGGAACGACAAATGTTCCCCATGCACACAAATAAAACTTTTACCATGTTTTTTGCATTCTTCTTAATTGACGAATTAATCACACCTCTCTCGCGTACACCGCAGGCAGGTTGCAATAGCTTACGAGCCCCAAACGCTTTTTGCAAAAATGTATAGGGTAATTACCAATAATTCAACTCAAAATGAGCACCTATACGTTCTCTTTTGCACCTTCCTCATCTTTTCCGGGCGTCGCGCCGAAAACTTGTTTACGAATTGAAGCCAATTTATCACGGACTTCCGAGGCTTTTTCGAATTCGAGATTCTTAGCATGCTCAAACATTTCGTTTTCGAGCCGTTTGATTTCGCGTGCCAGTTCCTTCGGACCCATTTTTTCGTAATCCTGACCGTCCACCAATCCGAATTCATTTTCGAGGTTATCGCTCTTGTAGACACCGTCAATAATGTCACGGATTTCTTTCTTGACGCTCTTCGGCGTGATGTTATGCGCCACGTTGTAAGCAGTCTGCTTTTCTCTGCGTCGAGCCGTTTCGTCCATCGCTCGGCGCATGGAGTCCGTAATCGTATCGGCGTATAGAATGGCTTTGCCTTCAACGTTTCGCGCGGCACGGCCGATCGTCTGAATAAGAGAACGTTCGCTTCGCAGGAAGCCTTCCTTATCAGCATCTAAGATCGCGATCAGTGCCACTTCCGGAATATCCAAGCCTTCTCTCAATAAGTTAATGCCGATCAGAACATCGAAGACACCGGCACGAAGGTCTCGAATAATTTCTACGCGTTCCACCGTATCGATGTCCGAGTGCAGGTAACGCACCTTGATACCGTTGTCCTGCAGGAAGTCGGTTAAGTCTTCTGCCATGCGCTTGGTCAGCGTTGTAATCAGAATGCGCTGGCCCTTCGGAATTCTTTCTTTGATTTCGCCGAGCACATCGTCAACCTGAGTCGTAGCCGGACGTACTTCTACTTCCGGGTCTACGAGGCCGGTCGGGCGCACCACCTGCTCCACGATCTGAGAAGAATGATTCAGCTCGTAGTCTGCAGGAGTGGCCGAGACAAAGATCGCTCGGCGCATCTTGCTTTCGAATTCGTCAAAACGAAGCGGACGATTGTCTTTAGCGCTCGGAAGACGGAAGCCGTAGGTGACGAGGGTTTCTTTTCTGGCACTGTCGCCGCGGTACATACCGCCGATCTGACCTAACAGAACGTGAGATTCGTCGAAGAACATCAGCGCATCTTTCGGCAGATAGTCGATCAAGGTAGGAGGCGGCTCTCCGGGCAGACCGCCGGCCAAGTGGCGGCTGTAGTTCTCAATGCCTTTGCAGAAGCCCACTTCGTGGAGCATTTCTAAGTCAAAGAGCGTTCTTTCGCGGATGCGCTGCGCCTCAAGCAACTTGCCGCTCTCGATGAATTTTGTCTCCTGGTCTCTGAGCTCATCCTTGATGGCTTCAATCGCTCGGAGAATATCGTTTCTCGGCGTGACATAGTTAGACGTCGGATAGATCGCGAAGCGGTCTACCTTCTGGCGTGTTTTACCGGTCAGCGGATCGAAGAAATACATTGCTTCGATTTCGTCATCAAAGAGTTCGATACGGAGCGCCATTTCCGAGTGTTCGGCTGGGAACACGTCAATCGTGTCACCGCGGACGCGGAACTTACCTCGCGTAAATTCCATGTCGTTGCGTTCGTACTGGATGCGGACCAAGTGCGAGATCAAGTCGCGCTGTTCAATCTTATCACCGACTTTCAGGATAAGACGCATCTCGGTATAGGACTCCGGCTTACCGATACCGTAGATGGCAGACACGGTCGCGACAATGATCACATCACGGCGTTCGAGCACGCTCTTTGAAGCCGACAGACGCATCTGCTCGATGTGTTCATTGATAGCAGAATCTTTTTCAATAAACAGATCACGCTGAGGGACGTAAGCTTCGGGCTGATAGTAGTCGTAGTAACTGACGAAATACTCCACCGCGTTGTTTGGGAAAAAGTCCCTCATTTCCGCGTAGAGCTGAGCGGCAAGGGTTTTATTCGGCGCCATGATGAGCGTCGGCAGACCGGTTCGAGCGATAACGTTCGCCATGGTGTAGGTTTTGCCGCTACCCGTCACGCCAAGCAGCGTCTGGGCCGTCAGGCCGTCCTCGATGCCTTCGACGAGTTCTTTGATTGCCTGAGGCTGATCTCCGGCCGCCTCAAAGGGCTGATGCAGTTCAAACGGAGAATTAGGGAATCTGATGACTTTCAAGGTGGTGTCTGCCTAAAGAATCCTTTGAATTTGAAAAGTTTAGAACGAATCCTAAGACATCGGTTTTCCGATCATCCGATCTGGTCAGATTGCCTTGACCTCAGTCTTCTCTGCTTTAGATGAGTTCTAAGGAGACATCCATTTTAAGTTCACTTTCAAACCAAACCCCTCTCAATTAAGCTTCGGCACCTTATTTTCTCAAGCACGCAGGGTGATTTAAATATCAATAATTCAAATTTATAAAATCACCCTTGGCTGGACACTCTCGGAATAAAATAAAAATTAGCACATTACATAAGCTGATGAGGTTTGTTTTCGGAAAAAGTAAAACATCGGTCTGAAACAACTCCTTAACTTTCTAGAAGGATATATCCTTAAAAAATCCTCTCTATTCCAAATTTAATCTTTGTTTAATATTTATCAACCATTATCATCAACCCCTCTAATTATAAAATCCCATTTTGAGTTTATTTTTTGCTAATTAGCTAATTTATAAGAATTTTCATCTTCTCTAAATTTCGTAACAATCTATTGACTTCTAGAAATTTTGCTGTCAGAATGCTTATGTCTGTTGTTTGACAGACATGACAATTGGGATTACTGCTATGTGCATATTTAACATTGGCAAGTGCCTATTCAACATAGGCATGCGCCGCACGTTACACCTCACGCGGTTTACGATGCGTGATTGCTTCTCCTTCAATAAATTCCTCTCCGAATCCGACATCTAGTCCTCCGGCCGATTCTTTATCGGTTCGGCTCGAATTGCTTTTCTCTTAATTTCTTCCGCGAAATCTCTTAGTGTTCAAGCCTTTTTGACGCTTGTTCATAGGGGGGGGGTATTTCCGAGAAAAGCCAATACCACAATTCATTTAATTACGATGCGGATTTATTTACCTTATTAAATAAATCTGGAGGACTACTATTATGCAAAAACTTAAAGTCGCAGCTTCTGCATTACTGAAAGATAAACTTCAGGTTGAACGTGAAGTCGTTTGCCTCTCAAATGCTGACTTTACTGAAGTCTCCGCTGTTGTTATCGACATTGAAGACTATCGGAAAGGCGGGTTAAACAAGGTTAATGCCACCGCCTTGGAAATTCCTGTTTTTCTTTATCTCCGCGATGAAGACACCACTCCGGAAGAACTCGTCGGTCACGTGGTCGGTGTGATCAACGATGACCTTACAGACAGACGTCTTTTCGGCCGTCAAATCGATGAAGCTGCCAAACGCTACGAAGACAAGCTCCTTCCTCCTTTCTTCGGTGCCCTCGCCCAATACGTATACAAAGGAAAGTCCCAGTTTGACTGCCCGGGACATCAGGGAGGCGCATACTTCCGCCGCCATCCGGCCGGCCGCGCATTCTATGACTTTTTCGGTGAAGAGCTTTTCCGCTCTGACCTTTGCAATGCTGACGTTGCGATGGGCGACCTTCTAATTCATGAAGGTGCACCGCTAACCGCTCAAAAAGCTGCCGCTAAGGTATTCAATGCCGATAAGACTTATTTCGTTTTGAACGGAACCTCCGCCTCTAACAAAGTTGTATTAAATGCGGCTTTAACTCCCGGTGACTTGGTTTTGTATGATCGAAACAACCACAAGTCAATTAACCACGGAGCTCTTTTGCAAGCCGGCGCTACTCCGATTTATCTTGAAACTGCCCGCAACCCCTTCGGATTTATCGGCGGCATTGACGAAAAATGTTTTGACGAAGAGTATCTCCGCAGCCTAGTTAGAGAAAAATGTCCTGAAAAAGCGGATGCCAAGCGCCCCTTCCGTCTTGCAGTCATCCAACTCGGCACTTATGACGGCACGATTTATAACGCTCGCCAAGTTGTGGACAAAATCGGCCACCTTTGTGATTACATTCTCTTCGACTCCGCATGGGTAGGCTACGAGCAATTCATTCCAATGATGCGTGACTGTTCCCCGCTTCTTCTCGAGTTAGGACCGGAAGACCCCGGCATCTTCGTCACTCAGTCCGTTCATAAGCAGCAAGCAGGTTTTTCTCAGACTTCACAAATTCACAAAAAGGACTCTCACATTAAGGGACAAGACCGTTATATTCCTCACAAAGTGTTGAATAACGCTTTCATGATGCATGCATCAACCAGTCCGTTTTACCCGCTGTTTGCTTCTTTGGACGTCAACGCAAAAATGCAAGAAGGAGAAGCCGGCCGTAGACTTTGGGCTGACTGCGTTAAGACAGTTGTTGATGCTCGCAAATTACTGCTTGAAACCTGTCATTACATCAAACCGTTTATTCCTTCTAAAGTTCGCGGCTCCGATTGGAAGTCTTACCCAACGGATTTGATTGCCCAAGACCTGGAATTCTTCAAATTTGTTCCGGGTCAGAAATGGCATTCTTTCGAGGGATATGGGGAGAACCAATATTTTGTAGATCCCTGCAAATTTATGCTGACGACTCCGGGCATCGATGTTGAGACCGGCGAATACGAAAATTTTGGCGTTCCGGCAACGATTTTGGCTAATTACTTGCGCGATAACGGCATCATCCCCGAAAAGAATGACCTCAATTCCATTCTTTTCCTCATGACTCCCGCAGAAAATAAAGAAAAAATGGATCACCTGGTTAGCCAGATCGCTCGCTTTGAAAAATACCTCGATGATGACGCTCCCTTAGAAGAGGTTCTGCCCAATCTTTACAAAGCTTACGAATCTCGCTACCGCAACTATTCCATCCGTCAGCTCTGCCAAGAAATGCATGACTTCTACAAGGAGCGGAATATTAAAGAGATTCAAAAGGAAATGTTCCGTACAGAATTCATGCCTAAGAGCGTCATTAATCCTCAAGAAGCCCACTTTGCATTCCTGCGCGGCCAAGCCGAGCTCGTCCGTCTGGAAGATGCAGAAGGAAGGGTTGCTGCTGAAGGCGCTCTGCCCTACCCACCGGGAGTCTTGTGCTGCTTCCCGGGTGAAGTTTGGGGCGGACCCGTGCTCAAGTATTTCTTAGCTTGGCAGGAAGCCATGGGACGGATGCCTGGATTTGCACCCGAACTTCAAGGTGTTTATGTCGAAGACAACGGCAGGGGCGGTAAACAAGTTTACTGCTATGTACTAAAAGAAGATGCTGTCGAACGTCTGACTGCTAAAGGTAAATAAGCCGCGTGCGCGGAAGCTCGCGCTTCCGTGCTGCCTCTCTACACAGAACATACTTGAGGATATTTTTATGTCTCAGCAAAACCGTACCAAGATGTCAGTCACTCAGCTGACTCTTCTCACTGCTATTAATATGATGGGCTCCGGCATCGTCATGCTGCCGACCAAACTGGCTGAAATTGGAACAATTTCTATTCTTTCCTGGCTCATCACTGCCGTGGGATCCTTGTGTTTAGCCTATGCCTTTGCCAAGTGCGGCATGTTTAGTAAACGTCCGGGTATGGGCGGCTATTCTGAATATGCCTTCGGCAAAGCCGGCAACTTCATGGCTAACTACACTTATGGTGTTTCGCTTCTTTTTGCCAACATCGCTATCGCGATTACCTGTGTCGGCTATGGGGCCGAATTTTTGGAAATTGAACTAACTCCGGTTCAAGTTTGCCTTTCTACGATCGTCGTACTTTGGATCTGTACGTCCGCAAACTTTATGGGGGCCTCGCTCACCGGAAAATTTAGTGCCTTAGCCGTTTGGTGCGTCATCCTTCCCGTGTTGCTTTGGCTGGTTCTGGTTCAGTCCTACGATGTATGTCGAAGCCTGGAATCCGCACAACGAACCTTTCTTCTCCGCTGTCGGGGCTTCAATCTCTATGACGCTATGGGCCTTCTTAGGACTTGAGAGCGCCTGTGCCAACAGTGATGCCGTTGACAATCCCGAGAAGAATGTTCCTATTGCCGTGCTGGCCGCTACCATTGGTGTTGCTATTATCTATATTGTCTCCACCAATATCATCGCGGGTATCGTTCCGAATGCCGAGTTGGTTAAATCAAACGCTCCCTTCGGCCTGACCTTTACCATGATGTTCAACTCTACCATCGGCAAGATCGTCACTTTCCTTCTTGTTCTTTCCTGCGCAGGCTCTACACTGGGTTGGCAGTTCACGATTGCTAAGGTATTTCAGCAGTCTGCAATCGACGGTTTCTTCCCGAAGTGCTTTGCTAAAGTCAACAAATGGAAAGCTCCAGTGCTCGGTATGATTATCATTACGGCCATTCAAACCGGCTTCTGTTTCATGACGATTAGCCCCGAACTGTTCAAACAATTCAACCGGTTGGTAGATCTCGCCGTAGTAACCAATATCATGCCTTATCTGCTGTCAATGGCGGCTGTTGCCGTCATCATGAAAGTCGCAAAAGTGGAGCCCTCCAAGGCCAAACTTTACAACGTCATTGCAATCATCGGCGCCATCTACAGCTTCTACGCACTCTTCTCTACCGGAATCACAGAAGTTTTCTACGGCTCTTTAGCCACATTCCTCGGATGGACGCTTTGGGGACTGATTGCACCTAGATTCGCCAGCAACGAAGCTTAATAGCAATTTGCTCTCAGTTAAAGGACTGCCCGTGCGGCGGTCCTTTTTATTTGCGGTCTCACAGGTTCAGGAGTTTAAATATTTCGTTAGAAAAACGATTTTGCCGCCAATTTTGAATTAGGCTAAGTAATTGACATTTTTTAACACCTCTAGAGAATCTCATGTCCAAATCCATTTTTGATGTTGTCGGACAAGCTCCCGACGATCCCATTCTCGGCCTCAACGAAGCTTTCAAATCCGACCCCCGCGACAAGAAAGTTAATCTGAGTATCGGCGTGTACAGCACCGAAGACGGCAAAGTACCTCTTCTGCGCGTCGTTGCCGAAGCCGAGAAGAGAATCCTTGAAGCCGGCGAGCCTCATACTTATCTTCCGATCTCCGGTATTCCTACTTTTAACGCCGGCGTTCAGAAGCTGATTTTCGGTGCCGATTCTCCGATCATCAAAGAAAAGCATGCCGTTACCGTTCAATCTCTCGGCGGTACCGGTGCTCTTAAAGTCGGCGCAGACTTCCTTGCAGCTATTCTCAAAGATCCGGAAGCCGTTGTCAGCACACCGACATGGCAGAACCACGTTGCAATTTTTGAACAAGCTGGTTTCAAAGTCGGCAAGTATCCGTACTATGACAAAGAAAACAACGGCGTCGACTTCCCTGCCATGCTTAAGAGCCTCAGCGGTTTGAAAGAAAACACCGTTGTGATTCTGCATGCCTGCTGCCACAATCCCACAGGCTATGACCTGACTCAAGAACAATGGGCCCAGGTTGTTGACGTCTGCGTTAAGAACAAGCTGATTCCGTTCCTCGATATTGCTTACCAGGGCTTCGGTGACGGTCTTGAAGAGGATGCCGGCTCCATCCGTCAATTTGCCGATGCAGGCATTCCTTTCTTCGTCTCTAGCTCTTTCTCCAAGTCCTTCTCTCTTTACGGCGAACGTATCGGTGCACTGACCGTCGTCTGCAAAGACCAGGAAGAAGCCTCCCGTGTCCTGAGCAAACTGAAAGCTTTGATTCGTGCCAACTACTCCAATCCTCCCGCCCACGGCGCCAAGATTGTTGCTCGGGTACTCAATGATCCTGAACTCATGAAGCAGTGGCATGAAGATTTGGGCGAAATGCGCGAACGTATCAAAGAGATGCGTAAGGATCTGGCTTCCGAGCTCAAAGCACTCGGCGCCAAGAAAGACTTTGACTTTGTCACTCAGCAGAAGGGCATGTTCTCCTTCTCTGGCCTGAACCCCGAACAGGTTCAGCGTCTGAAAGACGAATTCGGCGTCTACATCGTTAAGAGCGGCCGTATGTGTGTTGCTTCTTTGAACAAAGACAACGTGAAATACACGGCAGAAGCCATTAAAGAAGTGCTCTAAGCTCTAAACTACGCGTTTCTACGGAAGGCTCCGAAAAAATCGGAGCCTTTTTACATTTTTAAATTTCCTTTTGAATCAAGGAGTTCATGAGAGAGTGAATATAAAAACAAAAAAGAATGAAAAAATTTTTAGTTTTTGATTTGCACGACTTCAAAAACTTGTATATAGTCTCGTCTTGTTGATTCCCCGATAGCTCAGTCGGTAGAGCGACGGACTGTTAATCCGCAGGTCGTTGGTTCAAGTCCAACTCGGGGAGCCAATCAAAAATTAGAGCCGCGAAAGCGGTTTTGTTTTCTCAGAGAAAACGACAATTTCACGATTCCCCGATAGCTCAGTCGGTAGAGCGACGGACTGTTAATCCGCAGGTCGTTGGTTCAAGTCCAACTCGGGGAGCCAGAATTCTGAAAAGCGCATCGTAAAGAATGCGCTTTTCTTTTGCCAAAATTGGTTCGCACCGACTCCGCTTTCTCAAGTCGAAATCAAGCCGCCCATGTTTAGACGGACGGCCCATCGGAATCCTGAGATTAATTCTTCAGACAATCAGACATAAACTTCTTGCGAAGCTCGCCCTTCAGTGCTTTCTCTTTAGCCTCCTTGCTGCACTTGACCATTTTTTCCTGCTGTTGGGTAAGTTTCTTTTTTCCGTCATCAACTTTCTTGGACAAGCACTCCTTCATGAATTCCTTACGCTTATCGCCGTGAAGATCCTTAGCCGCAGCTTCTTTGCTGCAGTAAGACATCTTATTTTGCTGAGCGGTGAGATGTTCGGAAGTGTCTTTTGCGATGGCCGGATTCATGCATACGGCAAAACCCAGGAGAGAGGCAATCAAAACCAAACGTTTCATAATCAGTCCCTTAAAAGGTTGCAAAGAAGTTGATATCTCCTTTATAACTCTTTAGAGGTAAAAGCTTTAGGCAAAAATCCAAGATTGAGCATGAAAACTTCCGTGCTCATCTTCTTGCCAAGACGGGTAATTTCCTTCCTTTGCCTAATAGTCCTACCTCTAAATATCGGGTTTTTTCTGTCTCTTCTCCGAAAATCAGCGGTTTTTTCTCTCTAAAATAAGTTCATGTTCAGCGCGTGTTCTCGGCGAACCGCAGGCATTTTTACGGATAACCAATGAATACATCTGAATATTTAACTTTGATGAGGGATCGACTCACCGCAGCTTTCGATTTCAAAGAGCCGCCTCAAGGACTCAATCCTCAGCCGGCGCTTTGGGCAGTACATAATCGAACTTCAGAAAAGTACTTCCTCTCAAAAAGCATCTCGTTATACACAGTGAACAATGACGAGTATGTCGGGCTTTATGGCTGTACTGACAAAATCAAGGAAACAGACATCGAAGCCGTTTTCGAACAGTTCAAAAGACTGATTTCGGAACTACCGACGGACGAAAAGCATATGTCCTCAATTTTCACTGCGGCGTTGATTTCCAAAGAGGAAATTGACCTGAAGATTGTTGAGACGGCGTCTGCCAAAAAGTTTCATAAAGACTTTTGGTTCTCTCTTCGCGGTTGGGCCGATCTAGCCTTCATTTTGGTCGATCTTAAAAACGAAAAGATTTATTCCAATTCGTTCGGCAAAAGGACTGTTAGAAACTTCGGATTCCCCAAGAAGTCTGACTAATAGCTTTATTTAATTTATCTCAAACACCTAGGAATGGAAATGAACGGTTTTACCTTACTTATCGGCTCAGCGGTCATCTTTCTGATCGCCTATGTCGTTTACGGCTCCTGGCTTGCCAAGCAATGGGGCATCGACCCGAAACGCAAAACACCAGCAGAAACTCAGAAGGACGGCATTGACTACCTTCCGACAAAACCGGCTGTTCTTCTCGGTCACCACTTCTCTTCAATCGCAGGCGCCGGCCCGATCGTCGGCCCGATTACCGCGGCTGTTTTCGGATGGGTTCCCGTCACACTGTGGATTATCGTCGGCAGCGTCTTCTTCGGCGGCGTGCATGACTACG
>OBAF01001878.1_pt1 | contig 11238 bp, 10 predicted proteins | sample 1517851 | NCBI WGS metagenome assembly OBAF01 (sample SAMN04571706, study PRJEB22368) | human gut metagenome | biome: human gut; material: stool | host: Homo sapiens | place: Luxembourg | collected 2012-10-19 | reverse complement strand
TTCACTGGCTGCTTCGGTGACAGTCCCATATACTGGTTGAGCAGGAACATCTGCTGAGGAAATGGCGGGTTGTTCGTGAGGACTCCAACCGGATTCTCGTACACATGAAGTCCGTCAGCCATGCACTCCACTGTTATGGCACCATTTCTGTCCGCAATGATCCAGTGGAGCTGCGCCGTAGGAAGCTGCTCAGAAAATGGTGTTCCTGTCAGAGTCATCCTATCCAGTGCCACCCTTGCCTCGCCTACACTGGCACAGCTTCCGAGTATCCACGGAATGAACTCATACTGGGCAACATTGTCCCTGTCACCGCTCTCATCCACTTCCTGATACGCGGCATTTCCAACGAAATTCAGACCAGCCATTCCAAGTCCCTTCTCATTTATAGCATCATAGTAGAGAGGATAGCCGCCCGCCACATGTGCCATCCCTATCATTGCATAATGGTTGTCCTTCCTACCCATATACCTGAATTCAAACGGATAATTTCTCGGTGTCACTGTTATCTCATCGCCGTATGAGAATTCATAATCAAGTGTTCTTCCAAAATAAAAATCCTTTGTCTTATATGTCGCTGCTGTACACATATTTGTCTCCTTTCAAATCTCCACAGATAATTTATATCATCATCTCGAATCCATAACAGCTCTTTTCAAATCCATAGTGCTCGTAGAAGCCATGTGCCCCTGTCCTCGGAAGTCCGGAATCAAGAGTGATTGCCTTGCATCCCCTCTGCTTTGCAAGCTCCTTTGCATGATTCAGGAGTGCCACACCATATCCCTTGCCACGGTCCTCCTCTCTTGTTATGAGACTTGACACATAGCATGTGAGCCCCGACATCCAGAATGTATTAAAATAGTCTCCATGGCACATGCCTCTGCAAATGCCTTCATCCCATAATAAAAAAGCAAAGCTGCGTTCGTCATCTATGACGTCCATATATACTTTGCGTATTTCTTCCCTGTCATATGTATTATATGTCCATAATTTTTCTATAAAATCAAATACAATATCAAAATCCTCTGCTGCCGCTTTTCTGATCTCCATAATTATATTCTCCTTTCCCACTGAGTTTCAGTCCACGTAAACTGACTTTGCACCATCAACTAAATTACAACCAATGCTTACATTATAAAATATCAAAGTGATTATTAACAGACCGCCACTCATAAATTTATTATAAAATATCCCGGTAAAAAGTGAGGAGGCAGATACGCACAACGCTGTATCTGCCTCCTCACTTTTATATCTTTGTCTCCACATCCGGGAATTCAAGTACTATCTCAAATCCATTCTGCCACTTTGAATTTGCCGTCACTGTGATGCCTAGGTCATGCGCCATCTCACTGACAAGATACAGTCCCATGCCCGTTGCATGCTTCCTGTTCTCACCCGAATCACCCGTGACACCCTTCTCGAATATGTATGGCATGTCACAGCTCTTTACACCTATGCCATTGTCACTCACGGACAGCAGCTTTTTGTCACCCGCCGTCCAGAAGTCAAATGATATCTCCGGCTGCTCATTTGTGTATTTCATGGAATTGCTCACAAGCTGACCGAGTATAAACTGCAATCCCCTGCGGTCACTGTACACCTCTCCATTCTCAAGACACTTTCTGACCCGTATGCCCTTCTCCTCAAGCAGGGATCTGTAGTCAGCTATCACCTCATCCACGCATTCTTCCACATCTATGCTCTCCATGAGATAATCCTTGGAATCGCTTTTCAGTCTGGCGTAGTAGAGCATCTGGTCCACATAGTTCTGCATCTGGCTGGTCACATTGTCCATCTTCATCACAACATTATGAGGCAGCTCATCTCTCCTGTTGTCCACCACAAATGTCAGCAGAGAGATGGGGGTCTTGATCTCATGTGCCCAGTTCTCCACATACTCCTGATAATCCCTGAGCTGTCTGCCACTCTGCATCACTGAATCTCTCAGATCGTGAAGCTCCTCCGACAGCACGCTCACATATTCCTGTTCAGAAGCCCCGCACAGGCTCCTCATTTCTATGTCGCTCTGTTCATCCGGGTCAGTGACAAATCTCCTGAACGCCTCAATCTTCTTCCTGTCCTTTATACACAGCACCGAGCACACCGCCGCGAACAGTATCACAGTGAACATGCCAACCAGCACCCTTATTCTGACAAATGCCTCTGGTGCCACAAGCCACATGAAGAAGCAGAACGCCACGTCCGTCAGAAGCAGCAGACCAAGCCAGACAATATTCTGTTTTATAACAAGTCCAAATCTTTTCATATTTTCTCCACTCTGACAAGTGGGTCAGGCACCTCCGTCCCCAGGGAATATTTTGTATCCAACGCCTCTTACAGCTATGATCTTTGCCTTCATATCCAGTCCCGCCATTTTCTTTTTGAGTCTTGTAAGATTCACCTGCAGGGCATTTTCATCTATATACTCCGATGTGCCCCACACTGCCTCACAAAGTTTCTCCTTAGACACGACATCTCCTCCGCTTGTCATAAGTGTCTCAAATATACGTCCCTGATTCTGTGGAAGCACCGCAGATCTCCCATCTATATACAGAGTGTATGTCTGAGTGTCCAGAAGAAACCCTTCTCCTTCGATCAGGTTCTGTCTGCCCTCGTACCTCTTGAGCACATTTGCCACCCGGGCCAGAAGCCGCTCACGGCGGCATGGCTTCGTGAGGAATTCATCAGCGCCCAGCTCCAGCGCATGGAGCTCGTCCTTTAGCTGGTCCCTCGATGTGAGAACCAGCACCGGGACAGAGCTCCGCCTCTTGATCTCCCGGCATATGTCAAAGCCGCTCCTGCCAGGAAGATTGATATCCAGCAGAAGAATATCCGGAGCCATGTCCAGTATCTGTTCTATTATGTTGTCAAATCCATCTGGCTTAACTGCCCTGTATCCTGCCTTTGTCAGCATATCCAGAAGTTCATCGCACATGAGGACATCGTCCTCAACCACCATCACACACTTCACCGTTTACTCAACCCTTTCCGGTGTCATCATCGCCATGAGATATCTGTTGCTTGAGCGTTTCACCGCTGTCATATAGATATATTCTACCACACACAACAGGATTATCATAACCGCAGCTATGATAAGTATCTGTTTCACACTGCCTCGCATGGATTCTGACAGGATTCCCGTGAGCAGAGCACGCACACCGAATATACTGCTGACCGCCGCCACGGCAACCGGGATTCCGAAATACCAGCCCACCTGTCTGTTTGCTGAGCTGCAGAGCATTTCGTATGTCGCGCCAAGCTTCACAAGGGTTCTGTACCTTCTGCCGGACTTTCTCTGTCCCATCAGGAACTGAACACCGATTATGGTATTTGCGATTATGAGGAACACCACCGCCAAATAAAGCGTTATATATCCTGCAGCCACCGTGTAGAACATATTTCTTCCTATGTTCTGCAGATAACTCTCGCAATCAGCGTTTATACTCTCAAAATCTATGCCGTCAAGTTTCTCATTTTCGTCCATTATGGCTTTCATGAGGCCCTTATCGTCCACGATATCCTTTTTGAGAACGGCATTTACATATAACTCGTAATTGTCATTTGTCAGTCTGGCAAATGTATCATCGTCCACGATAAGTCCGAACGACAGGGTTATCGATGAATCTGTCACAATCTTCGTGGTCTGGACCTCTCCGGTCAGATGATACTCATCTCCTCTTACATCCACCTCCGGACGCTCTGCCAATACCTCATTCAGTAAACCTCCGCGGTAATCAGTAAAGAAATCCGTATAGAGTGCCAGTTCATTCTCTCCGAGCTCCAAAGGCTCCTTTCCCGCAGTCTCAAGCACCTTGTTGTACGCACTCTCCTGAATCAGGTAAGGGTATGTCATGTATGACATGTTATTTATAAGCACGTCCCTGTCCTCTGAAACCTTGAGTTTTTCAAGTGCGGATATGACATTCCCCACGTTCACAGCATCATCATGGGACTCATTTTCACCCATCTTTATATAACCAAGCTTCATATCGAATACGTCCGAGAAATCCTCCAACACGCCGGTTTTCTCCAGTTTCGCGCGGATATTCCTGCTGTCCGTCTCAGCGTCACCCCCATATGAGGCAAATGTATAATCGAGCACATGATCCATATTCTGTCTGGATATACATATGCCAACGCCCGCACCGCAGCAGCACAGAGCGCCGAGTATGAGTATCGAGCTTATTGCAAGCGTTCCAGATTTTGTTGCTACATTTTCGTGTATCTGCCTGAAACCGAACACAGCAAGTGGTTTTGAGCCATTTGCACGTCTGGCCAGTGCATCAACAAAGAGCCTGAGACCGAAAAACAGCAGGAACATGCCAACAAATCCCAGTGTTATGGTGACCGCCATATATTTTACGCTGATCCACGAATAGCCACCTATTCCCTGACAGTATGCAATGACCAGCGCAACAAGACCGAGGACTGCACTCACACCATACACAGGAGCCGGAAGCTGTTTCTTCTCTGTCTCCGGTGTATCTACAAGGAGATCGCCTATCTGCTTTCTTGCAAGCTTACCGCTCAGTATGAGAAATGCTGCAAGCTTTATCGCTACAAATCCAACAGTTGTCAGTATGACTGCCTGCAGTGAAAATGATACGTGATGACCTATAACGCCAAGACCTACCAGTCTGGCTGTGAGAAGGCTGACCACCTCAGACATCAGGATCGCTATAGGAAGTCCGATGAGCAGAGCCACTACGCTGCTGCCCAGATCCTCCGCAATCAGCAGGGCAAAAAGCTTTGATCTCCTCATCCCCATCATTATATACATTCCAAGTTCGTGCCTCCGTCGTTCGAGCTGGTATTTGCTTGCATAGTATATAAGAAAGAACAACATGACCAGTGAAAATACATAGAACACCGCCGCTATCTGAAGAAGACTGTTCACCGCATCGCTTTCAAGACTTCTCAGGAATATCATCACATCCTGATGGGACAGCGCCAATATGATATAAAATGCCACTATGGACACGACCAGCGAAGCGAAGAACAGACCATTCTCTTTCCTGCTTCTCCGGCTGTTCCTCATTGCGAGTTTAAAGAACATTTGCGCTGCCTCCTCCCATCTGCGCCATCAGCTTGAGTATCCTCTCATAAAACTCCTGCTGTGACTCTCTCTCCATATCTCTTCTGAGCTCATGGAATATCCTGCCATCCTGTATGAAGAGTATCCTCTTGCAGAAGCTGGCCGCATTTGAGTCGTGGGTCACCATAAGTATGGTAGTGTTGTCATCCCTGTTCAGTCCCAACAGTTTCTCCATGAGTGCCTTTGCATTTCTTGAGTCGAGTGCTCCGGTCGGCTCGTCCGCAAGAATGATCCCCGGATTAAGTATGAGTGCTCTGGCGGCCGCAACCCTCTGTCTCTGACCACCAGACATCTGCGATGGGAATTTGTCAAGCACGTTATCTATCTCCAGATATGATGAAAGCTTTTCCAGTCTGTTTCTGCTCTCATCCTCGGATACACCGTGTATTGACAACGGAACCATAATGTTCTCTCTGCCTGTTAGATTGTCCAGAAGTTCAAAATTCTGGAACAGATAACCTATCTCCCTGCCTCTGTACTGCGCAAGCTTCGCACCTTTAAGCGCCTGTATCTCTTTGCCCTGAAGCTCTATGGTTCCGCTGTCAGGCTTTATGACCGTTGCGATACAGTTCAGCAGTGTGGACTTTCCCGATCCACTGCTACCCATGATGCCAAGGAACTCCCCCGGCATGACCTGAAATGATATGCCGTCCAGAGCCTTAGTCTGGTTTGGCTTTTTGCCATAGTATTTCTTCAGTGATTCTATCTTTAATAAACTATCCATATTGTTCACCTTTCTTTATTTTTATTTGGGGGGATTTTTGCCGATTTTCTTATAATGGGGACGGAGGTACCTGACCCCTTTTGACCTATTTTTGAAAAAGCAAAAACAGCGCCGTTCTGAAATTATAATATCAGAACAACGCTGTTATTAACACTTACACCTTATGAAAGGTTTTTACTCTGCATCCTCAGTCTTTGGGGCCTCGTGGGCATCCATGTTCTTAGGAAGCACAAGATTCAGAATGATGGCAACTATGAATACAACAGCCACACAGTTCTCAGCAAATACCGTCTGCACGATCTTAGGGAAAAGTTACTGATATGATCGCGTTTCAGTTGAACTCCGGCTTAAATGGCATGATGTGAGGGAGCGCTATGACTGATGTTCCGCTGAGTGCGGAGAAATCCACCATACCCATGCACACTGCTACTATATATCCAACCACAAGTCCGAACAGAACTGAGAGCTGCTTCCAGTATGACTTTGCAAATATATGGACGAGCAGACAGCACGCCAGCGTCACTACTCCAATGGAGTCTTTTTCCTGCATCTGTGGCTCTGTCGTGCAATACATACATGACTTTTTGTCGCATTTTTCTAATTTTTTTAGTATAATATAAACGTTGTGGGCAGCTTCTGATAACACTTGCAGCTCACAGCGTATATCAAATAATATCGGGTGCTTTGTATTTGACAGCACCTAAAATATGGAGGGATAACTATGGCATGGTATGATGAGGCAGTATTTTATCACATTTATCCATTGGGACTTGCGGGAGCCCCTAAACAGAACGACTACGGTGAGCCTGTTCACCGCTTAAACACCCTGCTTCCATGGGTGGATCATATAAAGGAGATTGGTGGTTCAGCACTGTACATCGGACCACTCTTTGAGTCAGTCGGACACGGCTACGAGACTACAGATTACAAGAAGCTCGACTCCCGTCTCGGAACAAATGAGGACCTGACAGCATTTGTGGCTTACTGCCATGAACAGGGAATAAATGTCATCTTCGACGGAGTGTTCAACCACACAGGCCGTGACTTCTTCGCATTCAAGGACATCCAGGCAAACAGAGAGAATTCACAGTACAAGGACTGGTACTGCAACGTGAATTTCTGGGGTAACAACGAGTACAACGATGGTTTCTCTTACGACAACTGGGGAGGCTACAACCTTCTCGTCAAGCTGAATCAGAAGAATCCTGCTGTCGTTGACTATATATGCGATGTGATTCGTTTCTGGGTGAGTGAGTTCGATGTGGACGGAATCAGACTTGACGCGGCAGACGTTCTTGACTTTGATTTCATGAAAGCACTGCGCCGCACAGCAAATGAAGTGAAGCCGGATTTCTGGCTCATGGGTGAGGTTATCCACGGCGACTACAGCCGCTGGGTAAACGGCGAGACTCTTCACAGCGTCACCAACTACACACTTCACAAGGCTCTGTACAGCGGCCACAATGACCACAACTATTTTGAAATCGCGCACACTGTAAGACGTCTCCAGAACATGGGAACATTAAAGCTCTACAACTTCGTAGACAACCACGATGTGGAGCGTATCTATACAAAGCTTACCAACAAGGCACATTTTGCACCTGTACATGTATTGCTCTACACTCTTCCGGGTGTGCCTAGCATATACTACGGTTCAGAATTTGGTATTGAGGGACGCAAGGAATATGGCTCGGACGACAGCTTAAGACCAGCTCTCAATATAGAAGATTACAAGGATTCAGTAAAAACTAACCCTTGCACAGCACTCATCGCCGCACTCGGCAAGGTACGTCAGGCCGTTCCTGCACTATCATATGGCAGCTACGATGAGCTGATGCTCACCAACAGACAGTTCGCATACGCAAGGGATCTTGACGGAACACGTGTCATCGTGTCAGTGAACAACGACGATGCACCAGCCGGAATGCACCTTGCAGCAGGAAACTGCGCAGCGTACATCGGCGCCCTGTCAGGCGAAAAGGTATCTGTCCAGGATGGACATATCAACATAACCCAGCCAGCAAACAGCGGTGAGATCTGGGTGCCTGAGGGAACAGACCTGAATGTCAAGCCGGTTAAGGCTCAGGGCGTAAATGTTGAGAATACTAATAGTATAAATACGAATATAGAAGCCTCTAGCGTGGACACAGAAAAAGCAACAGACATGGTCGTTGAGGACACACAATCCGAAACTACCAAAGCTGAAGATACTAAAGCTGCGGCTCCAAAAGCTGAAACCACAAAAACAGCGTCAGAAAATACAGCCTCTGAAACCACAGCTAAGGAGTCCGAATCAGAAAGCACACCAAACGCTACAGCCTCCGATAATCCTGCAGATCCAGAAACCATCACAGTTGACTGGAGCAAGTCTCCGGAATCCATGACAGTTCCTGAGCTTCAGGCTGCTGTCCTGGCAAAACTTTCCGGCAACGGTCCTGTTGATGCGCAGATGAAGAAAACTGTCACCGACAACATCTGGCATGACTCTCTTGTGAACTGGCTGAAGAGTTTTAGATAAAATTACGTAGAAACAGCCAGGTGCATATTCTCCAAATTGGAGAACATACACCTGGCTATTTTTTCACCTAAAAATCAACAAATTGCAGCCTGCGGCCATCAAACCTGATATAACCATCAAAAAAACTGCTGACCATATCGCCTGACTGCTGAATATACCACTGTTTTCCAGATAAAATTCGTACGGATTTTCTGGGTTGATATAAAGATATACCACATCGCCTTTACTTATATTCAGTCCATATACATATGTCTGCTCATACACTTTATACTGCTTATCCCTGTATGTAAATTCAAATACTCCCGCCTCCGGATATCTTCTGCCGGCTCTCATATCCTGTCTCATATCTGCACGTACATCATGGCATACAGCTTTCACAGTAAATGAACATCTTCGCTCAAGCGCTTTTCTCTTACATATCACAGAGAGCAGTGTTATTGCACTGACCACAAAGAATGCACAGGCAAATATCTCTGCATAAAATGCTCCAACATTGCAATTTTCTCTCCCCAATATCCGTTCCGGGAGCAATACTATCTTATCCGCAAAAGAGCCATCTTTCACAGCACACGCCGCCCATATCAGCGCCGATGCAGCACCGGCAAACACAGATATGAACACTATACCGATGATGCTCCCCCGCTTTCGCTTCTTAATCGTCGGAATAAGAGTCTTTAGAATTATGACAAGAACTATCCCGGCAAAAAACTGCCCCACAACAAGCATAACAGCATCCGTTCCGATCTCTCTTGCAACAAATCCGGCTATAATACTGGCAACAAACCATATGCCAAATATTACGCCTCCAATTTTCTCAGGCATAGAAACATTTTTTTCTTCTAAATTGTTATTTCCCATATACCCCACCTCTCAGCAAATATCCGCCATTCATATAAAAAGAAAACTGAGAATCTGTCAAGTCATGTCAATTCTCAGTCTCTCTTACCTATATATTATTCATGAATCTTATATATACCATCAAATATCCCGCAGCGATCCTACTGCTCCCTGAACTTGATCTCTCCCGTAGCAGCGTCCATGCTGTCCACTATCGCAAGTGACTCAAGATGATATCCGAGATTTCTGATGACCTGTCCGCCTGTCTGGAAGCCTTTCTCAACTGCTATTCCGATTCCTTCAACGCTGGCACCTGCCGACTTCACTATGGAGATAAGTCCCTGAAGCGCACATCCATTTGCAAGGAAATCATCTATGATAAGAATCTTGTCCTCAGGATTGATGAACTTCTTGGACACGATAACCTGATTCTTGCACTTGTGTGTAAATGACTCAACCTCTGCCACATACACATCGCCCTCTATGTTGATGCTCTTTGACTTCTTCGCAAATACAACAGGCACATCAAAATGTCTGGCAACAACACAGGCAATGCCTATTCCGGATGCCTCTATAGTAAGGATCTTGTTGATCTCTGTTCCCTCAAATCTCTTCTTGAACTCCTCACCGATCTGATCAAACAGACGTATATCCATCTGGTGGTTCAGGAAACTATCCACCTTGAGAACATTGCCCTCCTTTACTATTCCATCCTTAGTTATTCTCTCTTCCAAAAAATTCACGTCGTAATTCCTCCTTGAATACCTGTCAAATACGAATCCGTCCGTACTCGCTCATTCTCTAAGTTCCAAACGTCATCTTCACCAACACTTTTATGCTATACGGAAATTACCATCATCTTAATCTGACGTTACTGATTCGCATGCAATCATAATTATAGACATAATACAACAACAATCTAAGTTTTTCCACCCTAATTATATACATTCATATACAACTTTTACATAAGGTATATTCAAGTAAATCACCACCGAACACAAATCTCACAATCACTAGATAAGTCCCCTGTTAGATGCCTCCCTGACCGCCCCGGCCTTATCAGTCACCCCGAGTTTCCTGTACACCTGGTTCAGATGATACTTTACATTCGCCTCCGACATGCTGAGTCTGTCCGCTATCTTCTGCCTGGACAAGCCCTCTGCCTGCAATTTAAGTATGGCTGTAGCAGTCTCACTGAGCTGAACATCATCCACTCCCGCTTTCATATATCCGGGGTAGTATCTCGTCATACTCTCAGTCTCCTTCTGCAGTTGTCTGAAATATGCCCTTCTTGTGGCTATCTCCTTGTCGTCAGCACCATCTTTCTCGACTTTCCATCCACAGGTATTTATAAGAGTATTCACTGCCGCACCTTCCCTGGATATAACCCTTGTAAAGCTGTATTCCATCGCAGTATCAATAACATGGCACATTGCCATTTTCCAGTCATCATTTTTCAATCGCTGCAAAGCTACAGCCATCAGCACACCACATTCTATCCCTATATACGTACGGGACATCATCTCAGCATAATACCTCAACTTTGTCAGCAGCGAATATGCCTGTTCATTCCGTCCACTTTGAAGGTATACTCTTACTTTGGTGAGATAGATAAACCTGTCATATATCCTGAATTCAACATTTTCATCCGGAGCATTTTCCATCCACTCTGTAACATAGGCTCTATCTCCTCTGTACAGGCTGCATCTGGTCTCAAATGCATATATATTGGGAAGGAGATTTTGTCCTTCCTCTTTTTCAGCCTTTTCCTCTATTCCATTCAAAACCTCAAGAGCCTCCTGTGGCTTTCCGTTCTGCAAATGCAGCCATGCCAATATACCATCAGCAACAAAGCACTGCTCAATTTTTCCTCCTGCTTCCGCCTGCATTCTGCCCTTTGCCGCAAGCGTTGCCACCTCGTAATTATCTCCGCTCTTTTCAAGAAAGCTCTCCGCCAAAGCAAGATTTACAAGACCTTTTCCGTATTTTCCAAGTACAAACTCAACAATCCTGCCAACCTTAGACGCCAACTCTCTGTCTCTCTTGCTCCACTCACAGAAATCTTTT
>OBAF01001869.1_pt1 | contig 11288 bp, 9 predicted proteins | sample 1517851 | NCBI WGS metagenome assembly OBAF01 (sample SAMN04571706, study PRJEB22368) | human gut metagenome | biome: human gut; material: stool | host: Homo sapiens | place: Luxembourg | collected 2012-10-19 | reverse complement strand
GAGATAACTCCATCATTCTCAAATGGCATCTCGTGAAGAACAAAGAATCTGACAGCATCCACGCCAAATATATTGACCATATCGTCAGCGTACATTACGTTGCCCTTCGACTTACTCATCTTGCCATCACTCTGGATAAGCCAAGGATGACCGAATACCTGCTTTGGAAGCGGAAGTCCGAGTGCCATCAGCATGATAGGCCAGTAAATGGTATGGAATCTCAGGATATCCTTGCCGATCAAGTGAAGATCTGCCGGCCAGTATTTATAAAACTTCTCATCGCTCTTTCCATCTACGTCATATCCAAGTCCAGTTATGTAGTTTGAAAGCGCATCAACCCATACATATACAACATGTTTTGGATCAAAGTCTACCGGAATTCCCCACTTAAATGATGTTCTTGAAACACACAGATCCTGAAGTCCCGGCTTTAAGAAGTTGTTGACCATCTCGTTACGTCTTGACTCAGGCTGTATAAACTCAGGATGCTGCTCTATATGCTTCATGAGCTTGTCCTGATATTTGCTCATCTTGAAGAAGTATGCCTCCTCCTTTGCCTCCTGAACAGGTCTTCCACAGTCCGGACATTTGCCATCTATGAGCTGTCCATCTGTGAAGAATGACTCACATGGTGTACAGTACTTTCCTACATAATGTCCTTTATATATGTCACCCTGATCGTACAGTTTCTTGAATATCTTCTGTACCTGTTTCTCATGATAATCGTCTGTTGTACGGATAAATTTGTCATATGATGTGTTCATGAGGTCCCAGATCCTCTTGATCTCACCGGATGTCTCATCAACGAATTCCTTTGGTGTCTGCATGTTCTCGAAAGCCTTGTTCTCGATCTTCTGTCCATGCTCATCTGTTCCTGTCATGAATCTTACATCATAACCTGCGAATCTCTTGTACCTTGCAATGCTGTCAGCCAACACAATCTCGTAGGTGTTGCCTATATGAGGTTTACCTGATGCATATGCAATGGCGGTTGTAATATAATACGGTTTTTTTGCCATTTCAAAAACCCTCCCTGAAAAATACTACAAGCACAAATGAAATGCTTGTGCAACTTTACCGAAAAACTCCTCGGTAATTGTAAATTATATGCCCTTTTATTATTTATTGTCAAGAAGATGGAATATTAAATAAGCCTGTTTGGGCAGTCATTCCACAATGCTGCCAACGAACTTGTCAAAGTTCCTCTCAAAAGCGCATCACATTCCAACGGACTTGTCACCGTCTCTCTCAAAAGCGCATCACATTCCTGAGAACGGCAAACATCACCGCCCCGGCAATACATATAAATATAAGTATATTGTCAAATCGCGATAATTTTCTGTTTCCATATCTTACGAATACATAATCGTTTTTTACAATTATGTATGCCAACACCGGAAGAACTATAAACGTGAATTGATTATAGGCAAATGCCTTTGCAAAATCCAGCCTTACGGCCGCAAGGATAGCCCTTGTTATCCCGCACCCTGGGCATAAAAATCCGGTTATCTTTCTGAATATACACGGAACCGCAAGTCCCGTTATTCTTATGAAAATATAATAGAGGATGCCTATCCCCAAAAGGACGGCATCCCTTTTTATTATCGCATTTCTTCTCGATATCTGTATCTGATCCATGCTTTGTTATATTATTTCCTGTTACTGCTGATCGCTGCCTGTTCCATCATTGTCATTCTGTGTATTCTGTCCACTCTGCTGACCAAATGTACTCTGATCTATGCCAGGCTGCTGGCTATATGTATTCTGATTATACTGCTGCTGACCATACGCGTTCTGATTGTACGCATTCTGATCATACTGCTGCTGACCATACGCATTCTGGTTATACTGCTGCTGGCCGTATGCATTCTGATTATACTGCTGCTGACCATACGCATTCTGGTTGTATGCATTCTGATCATATCCCTGCTGACCATACGCATTCTGGTTATACTGCTGCTGGCCGTATGCATTCTGATCATATCCCTGCTGCTGACCATACGCGTTCTGGTTGTATGCATTCTGATCATATCCCTGCTGACCGTATGCATTCTGATTGTATGAGTTCTGATTATAACCCTGCTGACCATATCCTGTATTCATCTGAGGTATAGCCTCTGCATATTTGTTTGCAGTGTCCTGCATAAGCGCATATGCAATAATTCCAAGTCCAAACACCTGAAGAAGAACGTATAATATGCCTGAGTTGCTTGATGGTACACCGTTCTTATTTTTTATGATATCAACTTTCTCACCCATCTTATATGCCCAGAACCATCCATAGATGTTACATGTAACGATGGTGAGCAAAAGCGACATTCCTCCACTTGTTGCATCTGTCTCTCCTGACTCCTGATTGATATCGTCTGTCAGCACAACAAACCAATACAATCCATATATTCCGCATGTCACAATTGAAAGCAGAATACATATTCCAATATTCCTCTGTTTGATCATAATTGATAATCCTCCTTAAATTTAAATCCTTAATTACATATGTATAACCTGTGTATGACTTGTGTATGACTGCAATTATACTGCTCCTATATAACCACTACATAACTGCAATAAAAATAATAGAATAGTCCCGCAGACACAAGTCAGTCTACGGGACTATTTTCTCATACATTTTGTCTGTATGCAACTGCAACTATACATTTTTCAATATATAGTTGTATGCAATTTGATTCTTTATGCATTCTTATTGATGGTATCCTGCATAATAGCGTATGACACGATTCCAAGTCCACATAACTGGAGCAGAAGGAAAAGTATGCTTGAGTTTCCTGCCGGCTGACCATTCTTTGTCTTTATGGCGTCAATCTTCTCGCCCATCTTGTATGCCCAGAACCATCCATAGATATTACATGTAACGATAGTAAGCAACAATGCTACCCCACCGCTTGTTGCATCTGTCTGTCCAGATTCCTGATTAGCATCGTTTGTAAGGCAAACGAACCAATACAGTGCATAAATTCCAAATGTAATGATTGAAAATACTATGCACAAAGCAATATTCCTCTGTTTGATCATAAAATGTCCTCCCTTGATTTAATTATAAATTTTTTATAAAAATTTTATAAAATATATAAAACCATATATATACATCTTTGTCAATAAAAATCAAATAATTAAGTTGTTTTTTACTTTATTTTCTATATTTTTTTATGATCAGGCATAAATCCGCAAATATTTGCATTCTTGATTTATGTGATTTCGTAAACTGTTTTACATTTGAATTCATGTGCTATATAATGAAATTTCAGGCAGGCATATCTCAACACCTATATCCTAATATATTGTCAGGATTCTCAGATTATGTTTGTCCGTATTGCAAGTAATTTATAATTATAAAGAAAAGAGGACATTTGTTATGAAAAACATGCTTAACTTCAAGAATTTCACAGCTGATGAGCTGATGGACATTCTTAATCTGGCACTTGATATGAAGAAGACCCCTGAGAAGTACGCTCACGCTCTTGAGGGCAAGAAGCTCTACACTCTTTTTGAGAAAACTTCCACAAGAACGTTTCTTTCATTTACAACAGGTATCACTGAGCTCGGCGGTACATATTACAACCAGCTCTGGAAGGATTCCAACTTTACACTTGGTGAGCCTGTATCAGAGATTAAGTATGTATGCAGAAATGTAGATATCATCATGGCACGTCTTGTAAAGAACGAGACCGTTGAGCTGTTCGGAGACAACGTTACTGTTCCATTTATCAACGGATGTGACAGTTCTTATCATCCATGCCAGATCCTGGCAGATGCCCTCACTATTATAGAGAAATTCGGAAGCCTTGATGTAAAGCTTATGTACATCGGTGCAAAGAACAATGTATTTAACTCACTTGTTGAGTTCTTCGCAAAGATGAAGAAGGGAACCATCTACGGACTCACCCCACTTGTAAACAACACTGTATGCGGTGACGATTTCTTTGAGGCAGCAAAGGCTACAGGCCACTATGTTGAACTCGATCCTACCATGAGCATGGAGGAGGCCAAGAAGTACGCCAAGGACATGGATATCCTCTACACAGATACATGGGTAGACATGGAGTTCTTCAACAACCCTGCATACAAACAGCAGAAAGAGGAAACTCTTGCAAAGATGATGCCTTACCAGCTCAACGAAGAATTTACCGAGGGCAGCAAAGCTATAGTATTCCACGACATGCCTATGCATCAGGGATTTGAGATTTCACAGGGCGTTATCGACAAGAACCTTAACCACATTCTGGATGAGGCTGAGAACAGACGTCACGCTGAGAAGGCTGTTATGTACACCCTTCTTAATTCTTAAAATATTTATTCTGATAAGCTAAGGAGGATCATGTCAAATGAGACATTTAATAGACCCAATGGACCTGTCAGTTGAGGAGGTTGACCACCTTCTCGTGCTGGCACAGGACATCATCGACAATAAAGAGAAATACAGCGAAGTCTGTAAGGGCAAAAAGCTTGCAACTCTGTTCTTTGAACCAAGCACACGCACAAGACTTAGCTTCGAGGCTGCCATGATGGAACTTGGCGGAAACGTTCTCGGATTTTCATCTGCGAGCTCCTCATCTTCAACAAAAGGTGAGAGTGTGGGCGATACCGTCAAGATCGTCAGCTGTTATGCCGATATTATAGCTATGAGACATTATAAAGAGGGTGCCCCGATGCTGGCTTCCATGAAATCAGATGTTCCTATTATTAATGCTGGTGACGGCGGTCACAATCACCCTACGCAGACATTGGCCGATCTTCTCACAATAAAGAGAGAGAAGGGCAGACTAAACAATATGACCATCGGTTTCTGCGGGGATCTTATGTTTGGTCGTACGGTTCATTCACTTATAAAGGCCATGTCACGATACGAAGGCATAAAATTTATTCTCATATCACCGGATGAATTAAAATTACCTGATTATATAAGAACAGAAGTCATCGAAAAGAATAATATACCATATGAGGAGATTTCCTCTCTTGAGGATGCTATCGGATCTCTGGACGTTCTCTATATGACAAGAGTCCAGAAAGAACGTTTCTTCAACGAGGCGGACTACATAAGACTGAAAGATACCTATATTCTTGACAAGTCAAAGCTGGCTCTCGCTAGGCCTGACCTGTCGATTCTTCACCCGCTTCCTCGTGTAAATGAGATATCTGTTGAGGTGGATGACGATCCGAGAGCATGTTATTTCCGACAAGCACTCAACGGCAAATATGTCCGAATGGCACTCATCATGGACCTTCTCGGACTCGACAAGGATTTTAAGGCATAGGAGGAATAATCATGAATATTGACAGTATTCAGAATGGTATTGTACTTGACCATATAACAGCAGGCAAAGCCCTGCAGATATACAACGATCTTCATCTTGATAAGCTGGATTGCTCCGTTGCTATAATCAAGAATGTTAAAAGCGAGAAGATGGGAAGAAAGGACATTCTTAAGATAGATCAGGATATCGACATAAACCTTGATGTTCTGGGGTATATCGACCCGGATATATCCGTCAACATCATAAAAGATGGCAAGCTCGTTGAAAAGCGCAAGATAGAGCTTCCTGAGCGTCTGGTCGGCATCAAGAAATGTACCAACCCGAGATGCATCACCACAACGGAGCAGGGGATCACCCACATTTTCAAGCTTACCGACAGGGAAAAACGTATTTACAGATGTATCTATTGCGAAGCAGACAGGTGAATGGATAATATTGGAAGCATACAGATAAGCGCATGCAGTGCATAAAGTTGTTTACTTTTAATATTTATGTGCTATAATCTATAAAGTTGTGATAATCCGAGAATTATCTAAGAGGTGAAATATGGAACAGTATGTTATCAAGGGAGGTCGTCCTCTTGAGGGTGAAGTGACCATAGCCGGCGCCAAGAACGCGGCTCTTGGAATCCTTGCCGCTGCAGTGATGACCGACCAGGAAGTTACAATAGAAAACGTACCGAATGTCAGAGATACCAGAGTGCTGCTTCAGGCTATCCAGGGAATAGGTGCAACCGTCAATTATGTTGACGAGCACACCGTAAGGATCTCTGGAGGCACGATCAATCCTAACTCTGATCTGTGTGTCGATGACGAATTTATAAGAAAAATCAGGGCATCCTACTACCTGCTTGGCGCATTACTCGGCAAATACAAGCACTCACAGGTTGCTCTTCCAGGCGGATGTGACATAGGTGCCAGACCTATAGATCTACACATAAAAGGTTTCGAAGCACTTGGAGCAAAAGTAGATATCTCCAATGGCATGATATCTGTAAACGCTGACGAATTGGTTGGAAGCCACATATACATGGATGTTATTTCTGTTGGTGCGACCATCAATGTCATGATGGCAGCCGTAATGGCTGAAGGTAAGACCACCATCGAGAATGCGGCTAAGGAACCTCACATAGTAGATGTTGCCAACCTTCTCAACAGCATGGGCGCCAACATCAAGGGAGCAGGAACAGACGTCATCCGTATCCGCGGTGTAAAATCATTACACGGAACCACATACTCTATCATTCCGGATCAGATAGAGGCTGGAACATTTATGGTGGCTGCTGCTGCCACAAGAGGAAATGTACTTATAAAGAATGTTATTCCTAAGCATCTTGAGGCAATAACATCCAAGCTGACCGATATCGGCGCACACGTAACTGAATATGATGACTCAGTTCGTGTAATGTGCGACAAAAGGCTCAAAGCAACCAATATAAAGACTCTTCCATATCCTGGTTTCCCTACGGATATGCAGCCACAGATGGCTGTAACACTTGCTTTGTCCAACGGAACAAGCATAGTCACAGAGAGTATTTTTGAAAACAGATTTAAGTATGTAGCTGAATTGTCCAGAATGGGTGCACACATAAGAGTCGAGGGCAACACCGCCATACTTGATGATCTGAGAGCCGGAGCAGCGCTCGTGATAGCTGCACTTGTTGCAGACGACTTCTCTGTAGTTTCAGATATAAAGTATATACAGCGCGGTTATGAAAAGTTTGATGAAAAACTCCGCGGTCTCGGAGCTCTCATAGAGAAGGTTGAGACTGACAAGGATATCCAGAAATTTAAGCTGCGCGTTGGGTAGTCTGAACTCTCAGAATCTACCAGCAGAAACAGACGATTTTTAAGGTTTTTACAGATCAGCATGAAAGCTGATTTTGTAGAAACCTTTTTTATTGCATTTTTATTACTTTTTTATAACTTTTTTTATAAAAATGATGTCTATTTACAATAATTATGGTAAACTTATACTGATTTTTTATTTTTTACGATATTGACTTATCATTCTACGTTTGGGAGGAATTACAATGAATACCAGCAATTGTGCCAACAATAAAAGGACAAGAAACATCGTATCTCTGGTGATGCTGCTATGGGCGGTATTGTGTATCATTATCACAGGCTTCTACGTCGGTGGCAATAAGGCAGAGGCAGCATCCACGGGAACTCTGATAGAGGATTATGTCTACTTCCGTGATGCACCATCCGGCAACACCATAAAGTACAACGGCAAGGACATCCTTCTCAGAAAAGGTCAGAAGATGACCATTGTCAGTACTTCAAACAAAACATGGTACAAAGTAAGCCTCACATATAGAAAAAAGAGTTACACGGGCTATATATATTCAAAGTTTATAAAAGTTACCACCACAGCTTCATATAAGACCGGTCACCTTGCGAAAAATGAGAACTATGTATACTTCCGTAAAACACCATCAGGAACCCCCATCACTTACAATAATGCTCCTATAATGCTCATGGGCGGTCAGAAGATGACTATACTCAGCACTGCAAACAAGACATGGTACAAAGTAAAGCTTACTTATAAGAGCAAGAGCTACACAGGATATGTATACTCAAGCTTCATAGTCATCGACAAGGCTAAAACGAAACCTACAAAGGCAACGACCAAAGCAACAACCCAGGCTACTACTCAGGCTCCAAAGAGCACAAGCGGCTATATAAATGAAAACTATGTTTATTTCCGCAAGACTGCAGGCGGAACACCGATAACATACAACGGAAAATCCATCATGCTCATGTTTGGGCAGAACCTTACTGTCACCGATAAGTCTGACAAGACTTGGTACAAGGTAAAGCTCACATACAAGAGCAAGAGTTACACAGGATATGTATACTCCTCTTACATAACAGCCGGAACCTACAAGACTCCTGGCAACGGTAAGTCGGACGCTGCATTTGAAAAGCAGCTGACAAGTCAGAAGTTCCCTGAGAGCTACAAAGTACTCCTTAGGAAACTTCACAAGGAGCATCCTAACTGGGTATTCAAGGCTGTTCACACCAACCTTGAGTGGAGTGATGTGGTGAAGAACGAGGTTAACGTCAAAGGAAGGGTCACTAACCTTGTAAACGGCACCTCCCTATATCCTAACTATGGATGGCGTTCCCAGACTGTAGGCTATAACTACAAGACAGACACGTACTCTTCATATGACGGATCAACATGGTTCGCCGCATCGGATGATCTGATAAAATATTACCTTGATCCTAGAACATATCTGTCATCATCAAGTTCTGTATTTGCATTTGAGAAATTATCATACGATTCTTCTCAGACAAGATCAGGAGTTGAGGCTATATTATCTGGAACATTTATGCACAACTCAAGGCCTAGCGGCTCATCATCAACATATTCGTCAATGATAATAACAGCTGCAAAGAAGTCTGGTGTCAGTCCGTACCACATTGCATCAAGAATCAAGCAGGAGGTCGGCGGCTCCATGACATCCGGGACAAACGGCAAGAATGCAAGCTACCCTGGAATATACAACTTCTACAATATCGGAGCTTTCCAAAGCGCTGCAGGAAACGCCATAACAAACGGGCTCAAGTGGGCTGCATCGGGAACAACCTACAACAGACCATGGACATCGCCTTCCAAGTCCATAATCGGCGGAGCGATATACATCGGAGAGGCATACATCAACGTGGGACAGAACACTCTGTACACACAGAAGTTCAACGTAACATACAAGGATTGTCTCTACTGGCATCAGTACATGGGCAACGTACAGGCACCGAGAACCGAGGCTGCCAAGGTATACGAGGCATATAAAGCATCTGGTGCACTGAACAAGTCCATAACATTTGCGATACCTGTATATAAAAATATGCCGGCCGCCACAGCTAAAATGCCGGCTGCCGATCCTGGTAATCAAAACAATTACCTGAAGTCGCTTAAGGTCGGCAGCGCCAAGCTTTCACCGACATTTGCAATAAACAAAACTACAACATACACAGTCAACGTAGCAGCTTCTGTGGGCAGCATAAAGATAGCTGCCTCACCTGTGAATAGGTACGCTACAGTCAGTGGAACAGGTACAAAGAAGCTTAAAAAGGGGAAAAATACATTCAAGATAGTCTGCAAGTCCCAAAGCAAAAAAGCGCGTACTTACACAATAATAATAAACAGAGGATGAGGAGGAAACGGTAAAACCGTATAATTATAATGAAGACAACAACTAAACGCATTAAGTTATTTATGACAACTCTTTTAGCATTCATATCGATCACAGTCCTGTTGAGTTATACAGCATTTGCCGCATCTGTCACATTCAATGTGAATGTACCATCATTAAGTGTCGGCGTTGGTGATACCGTTGAGATCACTGTTGGAATTGATTCCAATGAAATGAATATATCTAGCTACAGCTACGAGGTTCATTATGACTCATCCCTGCTGGAGTCCATAAGCGGAGGAACAAAGCTGGAAGATGGGATCATAAGCTACAGCAGCAATGGGGAAAGCGGAAGTTCTATGACCGCAACATTCAAGTTCAAAACTCTGGCAAGCGGCACAGCCAGCATAGAAACAACTGCCACAGAAATAATTTCAGCCGACGGCGAGAGTATCGAAATGACTCCGGCATACAACTCGATAAACATAAGCGACTCTGCCGCTCCTGCAAGTGAGGTATCCTCTGACTCTCCATTATCCGATACCGAAACATATGACAGCACCACAGCCAGCGAGGAGAATGAGGTCGGAACACTCACCGAATCTGAGAATATTCCAGACAACACTCTCGTCAGCGTGCATTCAAGCGGAAACACATACTACATCGTCAGCAAGCCTGACGCAGTTGAAGTTCCTTCAGCATATCTTCCAGTTAAGATCAAACTCAATGACACAGACGTCAAAGCCTACATGAAGGGCACAGGCGGGAACACAGTACTGCTGTACGCAGCCAACACCGATGGACATCAGGGATGGTATTACTTTAACACTCAGGAGGGAACATTCCTTGATGCGGCAGACATTCTCGGTAGTACCGGAACCGACTCCCTCTCAAACTTCATGAGCAAGAACAAATTTGTGATAATGCTCATAGCCATAATCGTTCTCGTTATCCTTGTGGTGGTTATCGTCATTCTTGCAGTTTCACTCAAGGGCATGATTACTGATTATGAATCTCAGATCGACAGACTTAAGAAAGGCCTGGATAAGAAGGATGAGGATAAGAAAGCAGCAAAAACACAGGTAGCCGAAAAGACTGCAGACACACCAGAGCACATAAGGCTCTCGTCACACAATGCTGCAAATCCTATTATAGGCGATAAAGCACTCTTCCCTGACGACAATACCCATGAGAGCTACGCAGATTCAGATTATGACAATCAGGTATCACCTGATGAGGATGATTACATCCACACTGATGACTACGATGATTCAGCTTTTGATGATATGGACGATGGTGCGGCCAGTGTGGACAGCTCGGACAATTCGGATAATTCGGATAATTCAAATGAAGCAGTTAACACATCTGATACAGACGAAGAGAAGCAGCGCCAGATACAGGCATCCCTCGATGAGATAGATGCAGCTTTGGAATCCGCAAAGAAATATAAGAGCTAAGACCTATAAGACAAAACGTGTGATATATAGGACAAAATATGTTGATAAAAACCGGCTTCAGCCCTGATAATAAAGGGCTGAAGCCGGTTTAATCTTTTCTATCTTAGAGGTATGCCTTCAGTGCATCGACTCTGTCAAGCTTCTCCCACGGAAGATCTAAATCTGTTCTTCCAAAGTGACCGTAAGCTGCTGTCTGCTTGTAAATAGGTCTTCTGAGGTCGAGCATTCTGATGATTCCGGCTGGTCTCAGATCAAAGTTCTCTCTGATGATCTCAACAAGTTTCTCATCTGAAAGCTTTCCTGTGCCAAATGTGTCTACCATGATGGATGTAGGTCTTGCAACACCGATAGCGTATGAGAGCTGTATCTCACACTTGTCAGCCAGACCTGCTGCAACTATGTTTTTAGCCACGT
>OBAF01001868.1_pt1 | contig 11293 bp, 7 predicted proteins | sample 1517851 | NCBI WGS metagenome assembly OBAF01 (sample SAMN04571706, study PRJEB22368) | human gut metagenome | biome: human gut; material: stool | host: Homo sapiens | place: Luxembourg | collected 2012-10-19 | reverse complement strand
CGGTGTGACTGGCACATCCGGGGTGTCGGGGATGTCCGGCGTTTCCGGGATGGTAGCGCCTACCTTGGGGGTGGCGTCCACATCGTAGATCCAGCTGTCGCCATCCGGCAGGGGAATGGACACAAGGAAGGGCTTGATGGCTTCGTAGCCGTGGGAAGCCTCGGTCTGCATGACCAGATACAGCCCCTGCGGCAGCTTGGTAAAGTCGGCGTAGCCTTCCTCGTCAACGTTCTGCTGGGCGGCAACGGCGGGCACGGTGGGCAGATACTTTGCCAGCTGGTCAGCCAGCGTGCTGTCGGAAAGATCGCCCAGCGGCACGCCGCAGCCCGTAAAATCGCCGGTATAGGCGTAGGACAGGCTGCCGCCGGTGCGCTTGACGGCGGCAACCTGATACAAGGTCAGCTCGCCGCCGCGCAGGGGCACATCGTTGTGGGTGTCGTACAGACGGACGTGGAGCGAGCCCAGCCGCCCGGACACAAGGCTGGCACTGGTGGCAAACGCCGGCAGGGCGCAGCATACCACAAGGCACACAGCCAGCAGCACAGCTGCCAGACGATGACGCAGATCAATGCTTTTCATGTTCTTCACCTCTTGTTTTCTTGCGTTTGCGTGTGGAAAGCAGCATACCGATCAGCAGAATCAGCAGCATGGGCAGCGCCATGACGGGCGCAACAATGATAGGCTCTATCTTGAGCGCTTCGGCAGTAACACGGATGTGCTTGTACTGATCCGGGGTCTCCACGCGGTGGCCGCGTACCAGCAGGCGGTGGGTGTTGATGCCGTAGGGGGTGCAGGTCATCAGGGTGACGTAATCCTTGCCTTCGGCGATCTTCAGGTCGTCGGTCTCGGTGGGCAGCACGATGGAAATTTTGTCCACCTCGTAGGTGAGCACCCGATCCAGCACGGTGATGGTAAAGGTATCGCCCACTTCCAGCTGGTCAAGGTTGGTAAACAGCTTTGCGCTGGGCAGGCCGCGGTGCGCCGAGATGACCGCGTGGGTGGACGCGCCGCCCACCGGCAGGCTGGTGCCCTCCAAATGGCCTGCGGCGATCTGCAATACGCTGTCGCTGGTGCCGTGGTAGATGGGCAGCTCCACGCCTATTTTGGAGATGGTGATGTAACCCATAATGCCCGTGCCGGTAATATCCAGCGTGTCGGCGTAGCCAGTAAGCTGATCCGGGCGGTAGAGCGCGTACTCGTTGGCGGCTACCTGTGCGTTAAAGGCATCGGCGGCGTCAAAGTATCCGCTGTAATCCGCATCGGTCATGTTGTCCACGTCCTGCGCGTAGCTTGCCACCGCGCGGGACTGGTTGCGCTGGTTGACGTAATCGCTGATGGTGGGGTATAACATCACGGATAGACCCACGAAAAAGACGAGGATCAATATAATGGTGCTTTTGTTCTTTTTCATGGGCTACTCCCTAACGTTATAGTTTCAGGACCAGAGCAGGGGGCTTTACAGCCCCGCTCTGTGCAGGGGAAAAGGAGAGCTTAGTGGTTCTCCATGCGCTTTTTGGTAATGAGCAGGATGGCTGCAGCAACCATCAGGCCGCCGCCGATCACATAGAAGATGGTGGTGCCGATGCCGCCGGTGCCGGGCAGGGTAGTGCCGATATTATTGACGACATCTGTAGTCAGAGTGCCAGCGGTTTTATCAACACTAAAGGTGATTTCGCCAACCTTCTTCTCGCCGCTCAAAGAGGTCAGAACATTATCACGAGTGGAAATAGAATCCCAATCAATTTTATGATCAGCGGTGACAGTAAAGGTGATGGGGCTGATGGTGTTATAGTGGGCGGGGGTTACAGTCTCGGTCAGCGTGTACTCGCCGTCATCCAGACCGGACAGCGTAAACTGAGTCAAGGTAGTGTTAACGTCCATAGTCTTGACAACATCCGTGCCGTTCTTGGTCTTTTTGGTCAGAGTGAACTGTGCACCTTCCAGAGGATCACCAGCCTGATCGATCTTGTTCACAACCACCTTATAGGTAAAGACGATGACGTTATCCCAAGGAGTTTCGCCCTTGCCGTCACCGCGCGGGTTGTTGGAGTACTCCAACTGTGCCTTGTTGACGTTGCCGTGTTCGCCCAGAACAGCGTTCCCGTTCAGCTGAGACTTGTAGGTAACGGTAATGATAGAATTAGCAGTAACACCGGAAACTTTTTTCAGATCATCAAATACGATCTCAAAGGTGCAGCCATCGGCCGGGCTGGTATCGACAGTATAATTGCTAGCATCAATCTTAGTACCGGTCTCTTCATCGCCAACAAAAACTTTCACAGAGCTGGGGTCAAAGGTCAGACCCTTTTCTTCCACATCGTGGAAAGCGTAGTAATACGTCTTATAGGAATCAAAGTCCTTGGAAACAGTGCCCTGCAGGCGGAAGGGGATGTCATCGCCGATATCATAGTCGGCAGAATCCTGCCAGCCGGAAATAGCGCCGGTAGTATCGTTGGTGTCCTTCAGCTTTTTGGTAAATTTAGGAACCTCATTGCTCTTCGGCTTGATGGTAATATCGCAAACAACGGAAACGATGTAAGGAGTATAAGTCTCAGAGGAAGGCACAGTACCATCCTGGTCCTTGATCAGGTAGTAACCGCCAACAACATCATTAGCAGTACCGCCATTTGTAATAGTCACTAGAGGAGCGGTGCTCAAATCAATATATTTTTCGATAACGGTAAGCTTATCATTGTCGCTTGTGTAGGAAGCAACCTTGGAAAGTGCGTCCAGAACAGTCTGCTCAACAGCATCACCAGCCGTACCAGTGCCGTTTTTGCCCCACTTGATGTTGGCGAGCATGGACGGTTGGGATGCATCATAATCACCGGTAAAGATCTGGTAGATCTCGTAGGTGTGACCGTTTTTAGGTGCGGTGATCGTGTACCGGGTAACAGCAGCAGTGCTGGTAGAGCTGCTGCCATCTGCAAACGCCGGGATCGCCATGGCGCAAACCATAGCAACTGCCAGCAGCGCAGCCATGAGTTTCTTCATTGCTTTTTTCATGGAAAAAGCCCCTTTCTTTTTTCTGCCCCTTGCCGCCCCCTGCATTTTGTGCAGGGGGGGGGGTAGGGGTGTGGTCTTGTTCGGATTATCGCGTAAACTTTGCGCTGGGCGGGCGGGGTTTAAGCTCCGGGCGTCCGGCAGGGAAGTGCAGTTTAGTCATCTGCCCTCCCTTCGCGTCTGCGCTTGCGGTGGATAAAGCTATATGCCAGCGCAGACAGCATCATTGTGCCGCCCACGGCTGTGTACGGGAGTGTACCGGACCCGCCGGTAGAGGGAAGTTCGTAGTTAGCATCCTCGGGCACCTGATTGTAAAGCAGGATGGTGCCGCCGGTGATGCCGGTGTTGTTCAGGTCGTATTTAAACGTACCGGAACAAGCTGTTTCCTTAACGTAGTACTTGTAGGTGATACTGCTGTCAGCGGAATCTGTCAAAGGAAGATTGTTCCAGCTATAGCTCCAGTTGTTGGAATTATCCAAGGTGACGGTCTTAACCAAATCATCAGACTTTTGGCTGCCATATTGGTAACTCTTGCGCCACAGCTCTACGGTTGCGGTGTAGGTGGAGTTGACCTTGTCCAGAGCAAGCTCTGTCTTGCCGTCCGTATCCAGCCAATGCTTGGCAACCGTAATGCTGTTAGCGGTGTTGGGCACATATACAGCACTGATATCACCACGGGCAAGGTAGGTCACTTTGCTACTATCAATTCCCTGGTTGTACTCCGAATCATTGACACAAGTTTCACCGGTAGCAGTTTTAAACGCGTCATCTTGCTTTGTGTTGGAAAATGCACCCCACAGCAGGTAGATCGGGCTCTTGCTAAGCGCATAGCCGGTGGGGGCATCCGTCTCTACAATACGGTAGAGCGTACTGCAAAGCAGCTGGGCGCTGCTCTCAGTGAAGCTCTCCGCTGTTGCAGAAGAATCCTGCAGACCGAAATTGATCTGACCGGCGGCGTCTGTTGTCAGCTTACGAACCTCTTCAAACTTCTTCGTTGTGCTATTCCACTTTGCAAGCTGGAAGGTTGCACCGGGAAGTGTGACCAGATAATCGTTGGAATCCACCTTGTTCAGGTCAAACTTGCTGAACCGGACGGTAGCCGAAGAATCATAATTCACAACATGAGTATCGACCCATTTCTCCACCAGACCGGAGAGGTTTGCATGGTTTTTAACTGTTACCTCCGTAGAGGAAGGATAAGAGATCTGATAGGTGTATTCCAGCACACAAGCCAGTTCATCCGGGACGGTGACGGTCATGGTGTGGTTGGGGCTGTCGTAGGTTGCCGTAAACCGGTCATGACCGATCTCATTTGTATGGTCTGCAACAAGGTTGCCGGTGGTAGTATCAAGGGTCACACCATACAGATGGATCGAACTTAGATCCAGATCAGCGGAGGTGTTGTCAGAGGGCTCAAAGCTAAGCGTATCCGTCAGGGTCAGGGTATTGCTGGTGGTCAGCAGCTTATCGCCGGTGGGGTTGATAACAACGCTGTAGTTGATCTTCTTGGTAGCAGTTGGCTTGCCGCTGGCATCGGGATCCTCGGTGACGACAGTGCCGGTCTTATAAAGCTTTTCGTAGCTGCGCTTGACGGTGGTTTCCGTTTCTGCCTTATCGCCGTTCCATTCTGCGCTGTTGCGGTACTTGTTTTCCGTACGAAGATCGTCCCAAGAAGCGTCCTCCGCAACGCTGACCCAGTAGCGGATATAGAAAACCTGCGGTTTATTGGAAACGTTGTAGCCCTTGTTGATCGTAAACGTGATCGTACGGTCAGTGTCGGTTGCGCCAATATGAGTTTTTGATGCACTAAAGTTTTTAGTTGTCGAAATCTCATAGTTTGCTCTGCCGTCAGAACCATAAATTGTTTGAGCAAGCCAACCTTGATGCGGCACAGAACCATCGTCGTTAAGAGGGAGCGCACCGACCGTGATGACATTACTTATGTCAAAGGTAACACCAGCAGGCAGGGTATCGGTGATCTCCAAATCTTTTATAGTCAGCAAATCCTTACAGGTAAGTGAGGTGGGGATGGTCAACTCATAGTAGATCTTACCGTTGTTCTTTTGGTAATCCAGCTCACTGATCTTGCTGCCAGCTGCATCAAAATTGTTTTCATTGTAGACCAGCTTTTCAAGCTTTGCTTCCTTGGGCTTTTTATAGGTGTAGTCGGCATCGGTGGTCTTATCACCGGAAGCGGCAGTGTTTACAAACAGCCACGGCTCTTCTATGCCTGCATTACTGATGTCGGCAACGGTATGGTAGTTGCTCAGCTCCATGCTGGTGGCATCCAACGTTTTGCCATCGGCAAGCTTAGCGGTGATGCTAAACTTGGTCACATGAGCATCATCGTTCGTAACCACAGCATTGTTCTCGTCATAATAGGTGACGGTAAACGTGACATCATGCTCGGACGCATTTGCCATTGTAACGGTCTCGGTGGAGTTGAACAAGGTCAGATGCAGATTATTCTTGATCTCATCCTTCAGCTCGGACAAGACTGCATAATGTGTGCCGTCCTGCTCTGTGCCATTTACCTCGGCATCATGGATCGTATCCGTAAGGGTGATCTTGTTCCAACCGGTGGGGATGGAGACCGAGGTTTTCCAAGTCAGCTTTTTCTTGCCGGTTTCCAAGTCCTCTGCCTTAGACAGGCTCTTGTTAAGATAGGAGCTGCGGTCGGTCACAGTAACATCACCGGAAGCGCCGCTGCCATCAAAATCAGCCGTATTTGTATAGGTAGTACCGACTGTGGTGTTGTCAGGAACTTTCGTCTTGATTTCAATCGTGTAGAACGATTCAGTTTCCGGACCATGTGCCAAATCTGTCGGGAAGGTGTAGGTGTAGTTATCTTTCTTGAAATCCGCAGCAGAGACGGGCTTAATGTCGTCGCTATAGTAGCCGCGCTGAATTTTAACTTCACCTACGACCTCCAGTTCGGCAGGCAGAAAATCTTTAAAGGTTTTGCCGCGGAGATCCTCTCCATAGGGGTTGTTGATCTTGACTGTCCAAGTGATGATACGGCTGCTGGCGTCATAATTGCCGCTCTTGGTAAGGCGCGGATTGGTGTTTTTAACCTCCGTGCTCGTGTAACTGTCTTTGCCGTCGAACTCAGCCTTTACCTTATTGATGGCTTTATAGGTGTAATCATCATTAACAGGAATGGTGGCGTGATACCGCAGAACGTATTGCTCACCGGCTTTCAGTTCGGGCAGAGCATCGTATTTGAGCTCAGTGCCTACGGTAAGTTTGCTTTGATAGTCCGTTGTGACATCCTTTTCGGTGCCATCCGCAGCAATCTTTATCAGTTTGATCGTATCTTGCCGATAGGTAGCGTTGCTGGGAAGAGAAGAATTTACGGTATCAAAGAAATCGGTAAGATTTACGGTATCACCGGTGCCGTTTGTGGTTTTTGCAACCACTTCATAGGCGATATCAAGCGTTTTCGCCGTCGAATCGTATTTGATCAGCTCTTTACCGCTTGCATCCTTCTGCACATTCTTGGAAAGAGACAGGTCGGAGATCAGATCCTCTTTTTTGATGGTAACAGAACCGGTCGTACCACCAAAATTGATTTTTTGGTTTTCCATGGAGGAATCAGAGGAAGCAGAAGCCTTAAACTCAAAGTCACCGTCAAAGGCTTTGCCGTCGGCAAATGTTTCGTTGTAAGTAAACGTGACGGTGTCACCAACAATATTGTAGGTGCCAACGACAACGTCTTTACCAGTACTGTCACGCCAAGTGATATTGCCGGAGTCTGAAACACTGTCCAACAGCGTAATACCGTTGGGGAACTTGTAGGTTGCGACGCGGTTGTCTGCGGTGATTTCATTCTCATTAAAGCTGTAATTCAACTGCACCTTAACGGTCTGACCGGGACGCACAATGCCGTTTGCATCTTTCCAAGAGGTTACAACGCCGCTGCCATCCGTGGAGTTGGGAACCTGAACAGAAACGTTCGTGATATGAGTGCCCATATCAACAGGAGTAGCAGACACGGCAGTTACGGCAGAGGTGGAGGGTGCAGCGTACCTTGCAGCGCGGGAACGGGAAGGACGCACCGCAGATGCGGATGCAGTTTCGTATACGGTAGTAACGGAGCAGGAGAACACCGGGTCGGTTTCAATAATATCAGAAGCGGTGTCATCGTCCGAATCGGAATCGCCTTCGCTCAGCTCTATCTGCGCATACGCCACAGAAATAACGTTTTCCACATCAGTGTTGAACAGTGTTACCTCAGCCACCTTGCCGTCCACGTCGCCGGAAATAACGGTCAGCGTGTCGGCATCCTCGTCAACACTGCTCACGATGCCCACGGTCTCCACGGGCAAAGCGTCGGTCACGGTGGTGGTCTGCGGCTCAGCAGCGGGGGATACCACGCTGGGGGCAAGGGTGTCCGCGCCGGACACGGAGGTCACGGTGCTGGGTGCAGCGGTGTCAGCGCTGTCCACCGGCTTTTCGGCGGGCTGCTCCGTCTGCGGGTCAACGGGCTCGGGGGTAAGCACAGTGTCCTGCGTGCCGGAGGTGGCTGCGGTATCCTGTGCGCCGGTGCTGTCGTCAGCACTGGGGGCTGCATCCTGCGCAGAAACGCCGGAGCCCTCAAGCTCTGCGCTGTTTTCAAACTCTGTATCCACGTTGAACAGGTCGTCCAGATCCGGCTCTGCACTGTCGGCGCTGCTGTCCACAGCCACGGTGCGGGTGACGTACTTATTATAAATAACGATGTCGCCGGGCTGGGCGGCGCTGCCGTCCTCTTCCAGCAGCCAGTCCATGCCGCTCATGGAGCTGCGCAGGGCAAGCACGCTGGCCTCCTGCGGGATGGCGCTTTGGGGAATCTCGGCGTACTTCAGGCAGTAGGCAAGGAACATCACGTCCCACTCGCCGTAGGCATTGCCATAGGACTGACCGTAGCGGGAGTAGTAGCGCAGGGTCACGCCGTCCGCCGGGTCGATCTCGAAGTTTTTCTCGCTCTGCTCGTAGCCCAACTGGGTCTTTGCCACGCTGAGCAGATCCTCGTTCCACTCGCCGGTGATCACGGCATCGGCGTTGGCGGCCTGCCACTCCTCGGGGGTCTCAAGGTCGGCAGAGGTATCGCTCAGGCAGCTTACAGTGTGGTGATGCTCCGGCAGGGGGCACACCAGCACTTCCTCGTAGCAGGCATCGGTGTGGTGGTGGTAGATGGGCTCCACAGTGTCCACCACCGGCTCCAGCGCCACAGGCTCTGCCACCGCCATGGCCACCAGCTCGGCGGTCTGGGTGGGCTCTACCACCTGCTCCACAAGCTCGCCCTCTTCCAGGCCGCAGGTCAGCTCGTACTCGGTGGTGTAGCAGCTTTCATCGTGGGTATGCTCAAATTTTTCACAGATCAGGGTGCCGTCCTCGGGGGCGTAGCAGTCATCATCGTGGACGTGCTCTTCCTCCATGCAGGTCAGGGTCTGCACTTCGGTGTAGCAGTCATCGGTGTGCTCGTGGGGCACAAACTCGATCTGCGGCTCCAGCTCCAGCGGCATGATCTCTTCCTCGGCGCTGCTCTGGGCAGCACTGGCGGCGGCAGCTTCGGCAGCGGCAACTTCGTCCGCATTTTCAAGCTGGCCTTCCGTGTAGCCGCAGATCAGCACCTTGTCGTAGCAATCCGCCGTGTGGGCGTGCTCCACCTCGCCGCACTGGTACTGCGCGGTCATAGAGATGCCAACGCCGTGCAGCTGCCAGTTGACGAACAGGGTGGTGATCATGGCAAGCGCCAGCACAAATGCGGTGTAGCGCCGCAGCGTGTGCCGGTTTTCGCGGAACTGCTCCTTGTAGGTTTTAAGGATGTCGTTCATAACTTAGAGTACCTCCTCCCGGGCTCAATGGATCAACGAGAAACTGGACAGGGGCCATACCCTTAAAAACACCCTGCCAATGATCTGACTTTTTTCCACGCAGCCTATCACGCTGCTGCGGCTGTCGATGGATGTGGAGCGGTGGTCGCCCAGCACGAAGTAGCGGTTTTCCGGCACCTGATAGGGGAACCGGATGTCGCATTCGCCCACGGTCAGCGCGTCCACATAGGGCTCGTCCAGCACCTCGCCGTTTACCGAGACCACGCCGTTCACGTCCATATCGATCACATCACCGGGCTGCCCGATGATGCGCTTGAGCAAAAGCTTGTTCTGCCAGTAAAACCCGCATAACTCACCGTTTTCAATGTGGTTGGATTTTACCAGCAGGATAATGTCCTTATCCTTTAATGTAGGGTTCATGCTGTCGCCAGAGACCTGAAGCACCGGTAAAAACAGCGTAGCCAGCAGCACGGCCGCTGCGGCCACCACCACCAATATATAGACCGTACTGCGCAGCACCCGCTGGTAGCGGTTCTGGTACGCAAGACGTTCACGTTCTGCGGCTACTTCCTCGGTGGAGGGGATGGAAGCAAACCGGATATCGCGTTTTTTCATGTTTCCTCCGAAGGCTGGCTGTCGGCGCTGCGGTACTGGTCCAGCAGCGCGTTGGCCTTGCGGTCAAATGTCTGCCAGCGCTGCTGCACCTCCTGCTCGGCCTGCTCTACCATGGCGCTGCATTCCTGCCGGGTCTGCGCCTTCAGGCTGTCGGCGTCTGCCTGTGCCTGCTCCAGAATGCGTTTGGCCTCGCTGCGCGCCTGCGAAAGGGTGTTGGCAGCGGCGGCGTCGGTGTCTGCAAGGTTGGCCTGCACCGAGTGCAGATAGTCATCGGCGGCGGCCTGCGCGGCGGCGAACACGTTGTTCAGCTCCAGCGCAGCCTGCGCGATGGAGCCGGCCTTTTCCAGCCGGAGCTGCCGGTCCTGCAGCTGCGCGGTAAGCGCGGCGTTCTGCGCCTTGAGCTGATCCTCGCTCTGCTTCAATGCATAAATAATCTCTATCAGTTCAGCGCGGTGCATCCGCCGCAGTTCACGATCTGCCATGTATGTCCAAACTCCCAAACTATAAAGTACAAGCCAGCGAAAAGGTTTTCGTAAACTACGAAAATACTTAACAAAAACGGCTTAAAATGCGCTTGCCGCCACAGGATTTGCGGGGTGTAAAGGGTGCGGAAGCGCTCCTTTACAAGCTACCTTATTTTACCACATCCCATGTAACAACAATATAACAAAACAGACACAAAATCAAGAGATAACGCCGAAAAAATATCGCATTTTTTTATATTTTGTGTGTATTTTTCCCCAAAAACGACTGCAAGACCCCAAAAACTTAAAAAGTTTGTTCATAATTTTGAGATGTGAAGTTTTGCGCACTACTGTACTGAACTGCTGCGCGCACGAAAAAACGGGAGCCGCACTTTTTCGAAAAAAAGCGCGGCTCCCGTATGCAAACTTTGGGGTCAGCCTTTTACTTGCCAAAGCTGGTCAGCAGGCTGTTCAGCGAGACAAAGGACTGGTAGATGACGTTGACGTTGTTGATGATGGAGCTTGCACCGGAGAAGATGCGGGCGATGTAGTTGAACACCTTGCCAACGTCCAGGAAGGACTGGTAGGCGCTGCTTGCACCGCCGTCCAGATAGGTCATCTCCTCGGCGTCGATCACGGCGTAGCTGGCGGGCAGTTTCATGGTAGAAGTAGTCATGGTAAGATCCCTTTCTTCATTGGTATCAATGCGTTTTACAACGTTGTTCAGAACATGGTGGAGACCAGCAGGGTGGTAAGCAGGGCACCGGCTACCAGTGCGGGCCCTACATACTTCTGCCACTGAATCGCGGCGGGCTGGGTGGCGGGCTGCGGCACGGTGGAAGCACCGGCCTTGGCGATCCAGTGCGCGTAGATGGTAGCGTCGGAGGTGAACACGGTGGAAGTGGTCACCTTGCTGCCGCCTACCGGCTCGGTGTACCAGCCGTCAAAGGTGTAGCCCGTCATGGTAGGCTGCTCGGGCGTGCTCTCCAGTTTGCCGGACAGGTTCGTGTAGGTGACCACGGTAGAGCAGATGCCGCCTTGGGCATCCATACCAATGGCGTACACGTTCTCTTCCTTTTTGCTCCCTGAAGTTTTGTCGGCAGCAAATGCAGCCGGCAGTGCGCAGCACAGCAGCGTGAACAGGCAAAGCCCGACCACCAGCGTTTTCAGGAATTTTTTCATGAGATCCCTCGCTTTCCTTCACAAAGATGGAGACACTGCCTCGCCCGGGTGCAGCCCGGACGCAGGAGAAGTTTCTTCAACTTATTTTTATCACATCCAGTGTACCAGAACCGCAACAAAAAATACAGTCTTTTGAGAAAATAATAAGAAAAATCAAGAAAAAAATAAATTTCACCTTTGCAAGATAAAATTTATGCCCGTGTAGACTGC
>OBAF01001863.1_pt1 | contig 11313 bp, 7 predicted proteins | sample 1517851 | NCBI WGS metagenome assembly OBAF01 (sample SAMN04571706, study PRJEB22368) | human gut metagenome | biome: human gut; material: stool | host: Homo sapiens | place: Luxembourg | collected 2012-10-19 | reverse complement strand
CATCCGCCATGTTAATTCCGATATAAGCGGCCTCATCATCGCTGACTTTGTATCTTGTTGTCAGGTTCATCAGGTTCTGCAGAATCGGCTCCGCTTTCGAAATCGGGATCGCAAAGCCCATGCCCTCGACCTGTGTGGAACTGTATTTTGCTTCGTTAATGCCGATCAGCTCACCGTTCATGTTCAGAAGGGCGCCGCCGCTGTTTCCAGGGTTGATGGCTGCATCGGTCTGGATCAGTCCCTCAGAAGTAATCGTCTCGCCGGTACTCTCATCCTGACTGGAGATCGTACGGTCTTTTGCACTGATATATCCGCTCGTCAGGGACTGGCCGGTTCCCAGTGCATTTCCGATTGCCACAACCTGATCACCGACCTCAAGGTCATCGGAATTTCCCATCACGGCAATTTTGATCTGGCTCTTTGTCTCGTCCTTGATGTCGGAAAGTTTTACTGCAACAACAGCAAGGTCATTGTCCGCATCGGTACCTTTGATCTGGCCTTCTACCGTCTCATCGTCGATAAAGCTGACGGAAAGAGACGTCGCACCGCTGACAACGTGGTTGTTTGTCGCAATCAGGAGCTCATCGTCGTTCTGTCCGACAATAACTCCGGTTCCGCTTGCAGGAACTTCCTGGCTTGTGGTTCCGAAGAATGTCTCAACTTCTTCCACCGTTGTCGTAGAAATTGCTACCAGAGACGGCATCGCACTCGATGCAACATCTTTCACGGACATCTCGCCGGTTGCTTTTACGGTATCGGAGGTATCACTGCTGTCTGCTGCCGTTGTTGTGGTGGTCGTCGGAATTGTAACTTCCTGCTTCTGCTCTGTTGCTGTACCTATCACTTTCGTACCGACTGCTGCAGTCCCAATGAAAACACCGCCTGCCACGAGTCCGAAGCACGCTGCCATGGCAAGTGTCATGCCCCATTTTTTTGCGGATGACATTGGTTTTTTCGCTTTCTTTTTGTGATCCTGCGGCTGCGTAACGGCAGAAAACTGTGGTTTTTCCTGCTTCGGAGCACTCTGTGTCTGTGACTGGTACTGATAATGTTCTGTCTTTGCAGAAGATGTCTGCTCTGCCTTTGCCTCCGACGGGTCCGGTTTTCCGGTGTAGGAAGCGCTGTTATTCTCCTCGCCGGTCTTTCCGCTGATTTTCGGATTCACCCAGCTGTAGGTTGTCGTTTTCTTTTCTTCCGCCTTCGGCGCTTCTGCGGTTTCCTGCGGTTTTTCCGTCTCTGCCGCGCTCTGCTCTGCTGTCGTTTCTGCTTTTACTTCTTCTGTATGCTCTGCAGCTTTGGTTTCCTCTGCTGCCTCACCATTTATTTCTTCTTTTTTGAATTCTTCACTCATGGCTGATCCCTCTTTCTCTTTTCTATCTCAGGCACCAATACACAGTGCTCTTATTTCTTTCTTTATTTTCTACTGCCTATTGTACGTTAGAATTGTGTTGAAACTGTGATAATTTTGAAAAAAGAGGAATTTTATGCTGCGGTTTTTATTCTACCGTAACCGATTTCGCCAAGTTTCTCGGTTTATCCACATCGAGGCCTCTGCCGATCGATACGTAGTAGCCAAAGAGCTGCAGCGGAATGATCGCCAGGGAGTTTGCAAAAATCGGATTTGTCTCCGGCAGGTAAACTACGTAGTCGGCTACTTTTTCCACTTCTGTATTGCCAACGGTCGTTACCGCCATGACAAACGCGCCTCGTGTCTTCACTTCCTGAATATTGCTGATCGTTTTCTTGTAGAGCTCCGGCTGGGTCAGCACGGCTACGACAAGGCGTCCGTCCTCAATCAGGGAAATGGTTCCGTGTTTCAGCTCACCGGCTGCATACGCCTCGGAGTGGATGTAGGAAATCTCTTTCAGCTTCAGGGAGCCCTCCATCGAGATTGCATAGTCGATGCCGCGTCCGATGAAAAAGACGTGTTCTGCCGCAAGATAACGGTTGGCAAAACGCTGTACGTTCTCCTTATGGGACAGCAGCAGGGAAATCTGCTCCGGCAGGCGCTCAAGGCTCTGGATCATCGCATCGAAGTCATTCTGCGAAACGGTTCCGCGTACTTTGGCAAACTTCATCGCCAGAAGGTACTGCGCGATAAGCTGTGTGCTGTACGCTTTCGTTGTCGCAACAGCGATCTCCGGACCGGCCCAGGTGTACATGACATTGTCTGCCTCTCTTGCAATCGAACTTCCAACTACGTTTACGATGCCAAGGGTACGCACGCCCTTTTCTTTTGCAAGGCGGAGAGCCGCGAGGGTATCGGCCGTCTCACCCGACTGGCTGACGATGACCACGAGCGTATTTTCCTGCAGAATCGGATCACGGTAGCGGAATTCGCTTGCCAGATCTACCTCAACCGGGATTCTTGCCAGCTTTTCGAAGACGTATTTTGCGGTTACACCGGTGTGGTATGCAGAACCGCAGGCAACGATAAAGATTTTGCGGATCGCGCGGATCTCCTCATCGGTCATGCCGAGTTCTTCGATCACAACATCACCGTTCTTAATACGCGGCGTCAGGGTATCTTTTACGGCTTTTGGCTGCTCATGCATCTCTTTCAGCATGAAATGCTCATAGCCGCCTTTTTCTGCCGCATTCATATCCCAGTCGATGTGGGTTGCCTCTTTCTCCAGCTCCTCCTCGTCAATATTGTAGAAGTGAAGGCCATCGCGGGTCAGTTTCACGATCTCCTCATTTTCCAGAAAATAGACATCTCTTGTATATTTCAGGACAGCCGGAACATCGGATGCAATCAGGTTTCCGCTCTTACTTGTACCAACGATCAGCGGACTGTCTTTACGGACCGCATACACCTCATCCGGATGGTCGCGGAACAGGATACCCAGTGCATACGATCCCTCCATGCGGTGCATAACCTTTGTGATCGTTGCAAGCGGATCGCCGTTATAATAGTAATCCAGCATATGGGCAATTACCTCGGTATCTGTCTCCGAAAGGAACTCATATCCTTTGGACATCAGTTTTTTCTTTAATTTCAGATAATTTTCAATAATTCCATTGTGTACAACGACAATCGAGTGGTCTTTATTGAAATGCGGATGTGCATTCAGATCGGAAGGTGCCCCATGCGTTGCCCATCTCGTATGTCCGATTCCTACGGTACCCGGAAGTGTCGCTCCATTTTGTGTCATTTCCTCAAGCACCTTCAGACGGCCCATTGCTTTCTGCATCTGAATTTTGTTTCCATCGTATACAGCAATTCCGGCCGAATCGTATCCGCGGTACTCCAGCTTTGACAATCCGTCCAGCAGCACCGGGGCAGCCTGGCAGGTTCCAATATATCCAACAATTCCACACATAGATTTTTTCCTCCTAACAGCAAAAGGCGGCACCCTTGTTCTGTTTTCAGGTTATGCCGCCTTCTAATTTCTTGTTCTTTACTTTTTTACCACGCTGCTCCGTTCTCTGTCAACCTTATGGAGCATTTCGTATTTACTTACAAAATCTTTTTATTTTTGTTTTTTACTTTCACTTATCTTCTATTTCGTTTTTTTCTTATCTTTCCGTGATATTCCCACCACGTTTTGTTTGAGGTACACCAGCGGATCACACCGTCCGGAAGGCTTTTGTATCGTTTTCCGAGGAAGTATCCCACATATTTGAATCCGCTTTGAAAAAATAACGTGACGAGCAGCCACGGCTTATGAATTTTGCAGACGTAGGATGCCGATTTTTTCACCATACGGATTCCCTCACCCTCAGACGGATACGCATCAAAGATCTCCGGATGCTGTGCCTGGGATACACCGAGGTCGAAATTGCGGTGAAGCTGTGCCATGCAGCCGTAATTGTGGGAATGTACCACCTTCGCATCTGCCGCATAGGCAATCGCATAGCCCGCCTGCACAAGATGCCCAGCATAGATCATATCTTCGTTAAACAAGGTGCTTTCTACAAATCCACCCAGCTCTTCATATGTCCTGCGGTCATACATTGCACAGACATTGGAGCAGAAAAAAGTCTTAACACCAAGTTTTGGCAGATCACCGGCATCCTTGATATCACTCTCCTCCGGATAGTTAAAGCCTCTCGTAAACCGTTCCAGTGTACGGCAGTCATCCCGCGGAAGCTGCCGCGCATAGGCCGCCTTCACATGCGGCAGTGAAAATTTTTCCACCAGATGTTCCACGCACGCATTGTCGTACGGCATGGCATCCTGGGTCATAAAAAGCAGAAGATCCGCATCCGAACTTTCTGCCATCGCCCTTCTCGTTCCGCCGTGGTCAAATTCGCTTGGCCGGATATGCTCTACCATAATTTTATCCGATAACTGCTCCCACGCCGGGTTCCAGAACTTTTTCCCTGTGTTTACAACCCGGATCGACCGGATCGGGTAAGTCTGTTCCAAAAGGCGGGGCAGAAGTTCTGCGAACTCCTGCCCTGGTTTATACGTTGGTATCATAACATCAACGGTATAGAATTTCATGTCTGGTTTTCTCCCTCGTATTTAGTCGCCTGCGATCACCGAATCTGCCTCTGCACCAGGCCCCTGGTTCAGCACATAGCCGATCATATCCTCATCGTAACCGCTCTTTCTTGCAATGTAGTCGCTGTACTCTGTAACAGCCGCAGACGGTTCATACGAAAGACCCGGATACAGATATTCATGCAGCTCTCTTACATTGAACTCCAGCGTAACCGGAATTACAACATCCTCACCAAGGGCATTCACTACATTTTCACCATAGCAGAGCTGGAACGGATAGGCATAGGAGGTTCCCATCGTATACGTTACCGCATGCATACCAAGTTCCAGGATTTCATTCTTGGTAAGACTGGTGCTGACATTTCCCATCACCTTGTCCAGAATTTCCGGAATCTTGGTCGGATTCTGTTTCAGCTTCTGTACCATAAGATTGATAACAATTCGCTGACGGCTGGTACGTTTTGCATCCGCCGCCATAACGGATCCGCGCATAGGAGGTAGCAAGCGCACCGCTGACATGACGTACTTCGCTGTAATCATCCCCAAGGTCCTCATCATACGGAATAGCTTCATACTCTACGCCCTGTGCTTCCGATACCTCTCTGTTGTAGTTGTTTGCATGAACACACTCTGCATTTGTCATCTCGATGTCGAGACCGCCCAGGACATCAATCGCATCGGCGAGTGCCTTGAAGTTTACGGTAACGTAATCGGTCAGTGCAAAGTCAAGGTTTGTATTCAGCATGGAGAGCATACTCTCCGGGCCGCCGCGGTTGTATGCGGAATTGGCTTTGTCAAACTCATAATATTCATCGGTATATTTCGCCATATTCATCCAGGTGTCACGCATAATCGACACCATACGGATTTCCTGCTTGTCATGATCAATACAACAGAGAATAATCGTGTCACTGTTCATGCTTTCTGCCAGCTCGGAGCCTTCCACACCTCTGGCATCCACGCCGACCAGCGCGATGACCTGTGTACCGGACATCTGTGAGAGATCGGTATTTGCCTTTACTTCACTGTTGATCTGAATCTGGGAGCTGTCCAGCGTATCCTGATTCATCTTATCCATCGAACGGTTGATCCATGCGTAGACGAACAGAATTCCGGAAAGAATCAGCAGAACGGTGATTTCAATTCCGAAAATTATTTTTCTGCGGCGCATTTTTTTGTATTTTCTGCTCTTTTTGTAATTCTTCTTCGACATCTCTTTTCCCCTTATCTTTTAGTAAGCGTTTTTATTCACAAATCCTTTGAAAAAGGTCAGGAACAGAATTTTAAAATCAAGTCCCAGCGTCCAGTTTTCAATATAATACAGATCACAGTCAATACGCTTGCGGATAGAAGTATCCCCCCGGTATCCATTCACCTGCGCCCATCCCGTAAGACCGGGACGCACCTGATGTTTTACCATATAACGCGGGATCTCCTCCCGGAATTTTTCCACAAAGAAAGGTCGCTCCGGCCGCGGTCCGACCAGGCTCATATCTCCTTTTAAGATGTTAAAGAGCTGTGGAAGCTCATCAATGCTGGTATGGCGCATGAATTTTCCAAATCCCGTCACACGCGGGTCATTCTTCACGGTCCATGCCTTCTTTTCTTTCTCCTCCGTCTGAACTTCCATCGAACGGAACTTGTACATTTCAAACGGTTTGTTGTGCAGTCCGACGCGTGTCTGACGGTAGATCAGCGGACCCGGTGAGGTCAGCTTGATCATGATGCAGGAAAACAGCATCACCGGTGAGAACAGAATGATCGCCACGAGCGCGCCGAAAATATCCACAATCCGTTTCAGCATCGCGTTGAACGTGTTGGAAAGCGGCACATAGCGGATATTGACGACAGGAAGTCCCTGCAGGTCTTCTGTGTACGGCTTTGTCGGAATGATGTTGTGGTAATCCGGCACAAACTGGGTATGTACGCCGGATTTTTCACACATGGCAACGATCTCCTCCAGGCGGAAGTATTCGTTCAGTCCAAGGGTAATGGCAATTTCATCCAGTTTGTTTTCCGGCAGAATGACTGAAAGATTGTTGATTCTTCCAAGAACCTTGATACCGCGGTACATCGTTCCCGCTTTGACATGGTCATCGAGGATTCCGCGGACGAGATAGCCCCACTCCGGGTTTGCAATGATCCGGTCAATGTATTCCTCGGTCGCACGGCTGTAGCCGACCATCAGAATCTGCTTCTGGTTGCGGCCGTGTTTCCACATATTGCTTAAGATATAGTGGATCAGATTTCTTACGATCGTTTCCAGTGTCACATTCAGCACAAAGAAGATGCAGAGCATACCACGGGAAAAGTGAACCTGGCGCACCATGTAAAGGCTGGCCAGCCAGACCAGAAATCCAACCGTATTCGCTTTTAAGATATTGGCAAATTCCAGACGTCTTCCCTGAAAACGCTTGGATGCATAGAGATTGAATGCATAGTAAAGCAGCAGATAGCCGGGCACGATATAGAGCAGTGCCATCATATACGTCGCCGGCGGCAGAATTCCCCTCTCCGGATGATTATTCATAACGCCCAGCCGCACATAGCAGTACCAGGACAGTACATAGGAAAGTGCGAGCACCAGGGCATCGATCAGAACGTGCATCCGGTCAAAATATTTCTGATTATCGTTGATCAAATTCGTTCACCTTATCTGTTTTTTTCGGGATTTAAAAATTCCCTACCCCTAACTATACAATAAGTTCCAAAAAAGAGCAATCATATTTTTCTAACATTCTTCTTATTTCCGTAAACTTTTTAACTTTTTCGTAATCTTTTGAAAGAATCCTTATGCCCTCTCCAGAAATCTCCGGAACACATTGATAAAAAGCTCCCATTCGATGACAAAATACGTACCGAGGCGCTTCCACTCGAAACGGATCTTTTTTGCTCTGTTTTCCGGCTTCCGGCAGATGAAAAAACCATTCTTGATTCCTGCCAGATATTCTTTTCCGTATCCCTTCGATGCAAAAAAGACCAGTTTTGCCGAAAAACCGAGGATAAAGACCGGCAGGTTAAGCAAAATCTGTAAAACCGGCATATTTTTATAGATCAGATAAATATTGTTCCTGGAAGAATAACGGATTTTAAAGAGGTTATACCGGGAGCCGCTCGTTCCGCTTCCGACGTGGTAAACCTTCGCGGACGGCTCATACCAGTTCTCGTAGCCCAAAAGCCGCGCACGATAGCCGATGTCGGTATCTTCCAGATAAGCGAAATGTTCTTCGTCAAAAAGTCCGGTCTTTTCCAGAAATTCCCGGCGGTAGATTGCTGCTCCGGCGCAGGCCGCAAAAATCCGGTCGGACGTTTCAAATTCACTGACCGGTTTTCCTTTTCCTCTTGCGAATGCCCATCCCAGCATATTATAGTAATTTCCCGCATCGTCGATTTTATCACGCTCCTGATAGGAAATCAGCTTTGCGCTGCATGCAAACGCATTCTTTCTTTTACAGATTCCCTCATAAAGGCGCTCGACAAAGTCCGGGAACACTTCGGTGTCGTTGTTTAAAAGGATCACATACGGCTCCTTCGACTGGCGGATGCCTTCGTTGACCGCACGGCTGAAGCCATAGTTATCATCGAGCTGGATGATTTTCGTCTCCGGGTAGTGTTCCCGCAGAAACGCACAGCTCTCATCCTGTGAACCATTGTCCACGAAATATGTGGTAAATTCCGTAAAGGTCTGCTTTGCAAGCGCTGCAAAGCACGTCTCCAGATACCGGTATCCATTATAATTTGGTATTACAACTGCTACTTTATCCATGGTTTTACTCCCCTGCCGTCGGCACGCAGTCCATAGTTCCACGATGCCAGCGTTAAATTTGGATTGTAGCAGGGATCTCCTGCCTTTAACAGCCCAATCCAGCGGCTGCGCATAAATTCGATTTCCGACTGGAAGCGGCGCACCTTCTTCTCGTCATCCTCTGCTCCCCTGGATTTCGATTCATAATGGTACAACTCCACGTGCGGATTGTATACGATTTTATAACCTGCTTTTCCAATGCGCAGGCACAGATCAACATCATTGAAAGCGACGGACAGTTCTTCTTCAAAGCCGCCGACCTCCTCAAAGACCTCTTTTTTCATCATCATGCACGCTGCTGTCACCGCACTCACATTCATCTGGAGCGATGCCTTATGCAGATAGCCGCTTCTTCCGCGCGCCAGTCCTAAAAAGGCGTGGCCCGCAATGCCGCCTATCCCGATGATAATGCCGGCATGCTGCACCGTGTTGTCCGGATAATACAGCTTCGCGCCGACCGCCCCGATCTGCGGTCTTTGCAGATTGGACACCATTTTTTCTATAAAATCGGGTGTGATGATTTCCATATCGTTATTGAGAAACAGGAGATACTCTCCCTTTGCCTCTTTGACGCCGAAATTATTGATCGCAGAATAGTTAAAGCCCTGTTTTGGATACTTCAGGACACGGATGCCCTGTGCTTCGAGTTCTTTGTAATAGGAAAACGTTGCTTCCTCAGTGCTGTTGTTCTCAATAATCAGAATCTCATAGGATGGATACATGCACTTCTTCTTAATGGATTCCAGACAAGTGCGTAACGTATCGGCCTGATCCTTGTTCGGGATCAGAATCGAAACCAGAGGCGTTCCCTGCAGTTTATAATCTACATCGTAGAAGCCATAATCCGAACGCAGTGTGACGGTTCCCTCTTCGCCGCAGCGCGCAAGGTTTCCCTCAATTGCCTTTTTTCCGGCCTCATACGCGTACAGCTTGCTTGCCGGATTGTCTGCGGTGGAAGCGCTGTGGACCCTCCAGTGATATAAAACTCTCGGAATGTGTACAATTTTTCCCGCCATTTCCGTGCAGCGGAAGATATAATCATAATCCTGCGCCCCATTGTATTCCGGACGAAGGCCGCCGGTTTTCTCCGCAATCTCCCGCCGTACAACGAAGAAATGGCAGATATAATTGTTTGACCGCAGCAGATCCAGATTGAAATCCGGTTTGAAATGCGGCTGGAAATACTCGGACAGATCGGTCCGTACCTTGTCCTCATCGGTATAAAAAGCATCGATGGACGGATCTTTTTCCAGACGGATGGCAATTTCAAAGAGTGCATCCGGCGCAAGCAGATCGTCGTGATCCATAAAACCGACGAAATTTCCCGCTGCTGCGGCAAGCGCTGCATTTGTATTCTCTGCAATGCCGATATTTTCCGGAATCGGAACGTTCTTTACGCGCGGATCTTTTCCGGTATACTCTTTCAGGATGCGCGCCATCGTCTCATCCTCCGGGCTGGCATTTCCGATCACCAGTTCCCAGTTTTCATAACTCTGTTTTTCCAGGGATTCGATCATCTGACGCAGAAAAATTTCCGGCGTACGGTAAGCCGGAACAACAACGCTGATCTTCGGACAATAAGAAAATTTATGATTTTTCTGACACGCCAGGTCCTCCTCTTTTGCGCAGTACTGCTCCCGCCACGGTCCGTACGGAACCTCCTCCGGCTCCATCCGCTCCGAAAGACGGATCAGGAATTCCTTTGGCCCATAATGTTTCAGGTAACGCAGTCCCTTCTGTATGTTGTAAGGTTTCAATTTCCGTATAAAACGGAGCCATTTCATATCTGACACTTTTTTTAACTCCTTGGGGTTTTTGTTTTTCAGGTTTTTTGTTTTTTCCGTATGAACTCGTTCGCATTATACTCTATTTTACTGCATTTTGCAAATCCCGACTGAAAATATTAAGAAATTATGTGTTTCTTCCCTGCTCGCTTTATGTTATAATAATAAAAGTGTGTCTAATACATTTTAGAGAGATCCGCTGCCCGGACAGTCTTATGCAGCTGTACCCGCTGGATCAGAAGGAGTGAGTTATGATTAGAAAGAATTCTGCAGCCCGCACATTTTTATGCCTGTTGCTTGCTTTTGTTTTTGCCGCGTCCTGCCTCCCGCAGACGATTTTTGCCACAACCGATAAAAAAACAGTCACCACCTGGCCCGAAGGACCGGAAAACAATTCCGGCGCTGTCTGTTTACTCGATGCCGATACTGGTGCTGTTTTATACGATAAAAACATGGACGAGCAGCGCTATCCTGCCAGCATCACCAAGATTCTGACGGCTCTGCTGATCATTGAAAACAAGCAGATGACCGACACCGTTACCTTCGGCGAACATGCTGTCAGCGAATCCATTCCGGGAAATGCCCGCATCAACGTTCAGCTTGGCGAAACGATCACAGTGGAGGATGCTCTTCACGCGATTCTTCTTGCCTCGGCAAATGAGGTCTGCACACAGCTTGCCATCGACATTGCCGGAAGCGAGGAAGGTTTCGCCGCCATGATGAACGAACGCGCCGCTGCACTTGGTTGCACGAATACCCATTTTGTCAATGCAAACGGCCTGCCAGATCCGAACCACTACACCAGTGCACACGATATGGCACTCATTATGCAGGAGTGCATCAAAAACGAGACCTTCTGCCGCATCGAGTCCGATCTGACCTACACAATTCAGCCGACCAATATGACCTCGACACCGCGTGATCTTCAGAACCACCACGCATTGCTGTTCCAGGACGGTCAGTGGGGATACAAGGGTGCTTTCGCCGGAAAGACCGGTTATACCGATGAGGCACACAACACACTCGTTACCGCTGCCAAGCGAGGCAATATGACGCTGGTCTGCGTTGTTTTAACCTGTGATAACCTCGATTATATCAACGATACCCGTACCGTACTTGATTTCGGTTATGATAATTTTACACATTATACCCTGAAGAACGCAAAAAAGGAAAGTCTTTCCGGTGTGGTAACGCTTCCAAAGAATGCGAAAATTGAAACTGCAACCTACACCGATCCGGACGGCGCTTCCGTTGAGGAACCGTACACCCGCCAG
>OBAF01001852.1_pt1 | contig 11351 bp, 7 predicted proteins | sample 1517851 | NCBI WGS metagenome assembly OBAF01 (sample SAMN04571706, study PRJEB22368) | human gut metagenome | biome: human gut; material: stool | host: Homo sapiens | place: Luxembourg | collected 2012-10-19 | reverse complement strand
CGTTCTTAGTCACTCTGCCGCGCTCGACTCTGCCGACACCGATTCTGCCGATATAATCATCGTAGTCAAGGCTCGTGAAGAGTATCTGAAGCGGGGCATCGACGTCGCCATCGGGTGCTTCGATATGCTCGAGAATTGAGTCGAGCAGCGGGCGCATATCGCCCGAGCGGACATTGGGATCGAGCGAGGAATAGCCGTCTCTTGCCGAAGCGTAGACAACGGGGAAGTCGAGCTGATCCTCCTCGGCGCCGAGGTCGATGAACAGATCAATGACCTCGTCAACAACTTCTGCGGGGCGCGCGTTGGGTCTGTCGACCTTATTGATAACAACGAGTACTTTCTTCTTGAGCGCAAGAGCCTTCTTGAGGACAAAGCGTGTCTGGGGCATGCAGCCCTCGAACGCATCGACGAGCAGAAGCACGCCGTCGACCATCATGAGTATACGCTCGACCTCGCCGCCGAAATCGGCGTGGCCGGGAGTGTCAACGATATTGATTTTCACGCCGTTATAATGGACGGCGGTATTCTTTGAAAGTATTGTTATTCCGCGCTCCCGCTCAAGGTCGTTGGAGTCCATGACCCTGTCCTGAACCTGCTCATTGGCTCTGAATATGCCGCTCTGCTTAAGCATCTCGTCGACGAGGGTAGTCTTGCCGTGGTCGACGTGCGCTATTATGGCTATATTTCTTACGTCTTCTCTCTTTGCCAAAAGAATTCACCCATTCCTGAAAAATTTGTGATGATAAAAGTTGAAAGCGGTCTGCGGATGGTCGTTTTTCCGTCAGCGCGCACAAAAACAAGAGCGCATCTTTGTGCGTCCTGACGAAAAAACCCCCGTCAAACGACCGCGCCGCCGCCAAATACGGCAGGAATATAAAAGCTTCTAAAAAGCACTATTTCGGCGGAACATAAAAGTTCCGCCGAAAATGAGTGTATGTTTTGATTATTCGCCCTTCATTTCAAGGAGCTTAACCTTGCCTTCATAGGAAGCAACGCTGACCTTGATAGAATCGGTGATAGCAGCCTTGATGTCGTCCTCAGTAACACCGAGCTCTTTGTAAGCATAATCGGTGGGCATGAAGAGATCGAGATCCATGATATCCGGAAGACCCATGGGATTGATACCGCTGTCGATGCCCTTCTCGGCATACTCCTTGACGACGCCCTTGAGTCCCATTCTCATCATCCACGGCGGGATGCCGATGATCTTTCTGTTATCGCCCATGCCTCTTGCGGCGTAGACTATCTTGAGGAACGGAGCCCACTTCATGTTGTAGCAGCTGATGGGCCATGCCTTTGCACCGGTGCTGCGCTCAGCCGCGCCGACGATGGACTCACCGACCTGACGGACGGTAAGCATAGCTGTACCTCCTCTGGGATACATGGTGAAGGGAAGCTTGTCCATTCTCTTTATCTGCTCGATAAGGATAACCCAAACGGGCTTTCTGCCGGGCTGAGTGCCGAAGATGTAGGGCAGCTCGAGAACGGCAACATCGAAGTTGTCATCGGCATAGGAGAAAGCGACGTTCTCCTGGTCGATACGGCTTCTGATATAGGGGTGCTTCTCGCAGAGCTTCATATCCGGACGCTCTTTGGCAAGGTAGGAGAAGTAAGAGCCGAGGATAACGGCCTTCTTATAACCGAGCTCCTTGCAGATGGGAAGAAGTCTCTTGAGGGGAGCGATGTTGTACTTGTAGTAAGCATCGTAAACGGGTGCGGGGAATTCGACTCTCTCGTCGACGCCTGCGGCGAAAACGAAGCAGTCGCAGCCGGCCATAAGCTCTCTGATCTCATCGTCGGTCTTCTCGTAAATATTGCACATTACGATCTCCATCTCCTCGGGGATGGGAGCTCCTTCGGGAAGGGGCGGAAGAGCAACGGACTTGACGCTGTGGCCTCTGTCAATGAAAATACGTGCTGCGGCGCTGCCGAGAAGGCCGGTGCCGCCAATCATAAATACCTTCATTTTGTTTACCTCCAATTTATTTGCATTAGCTTCTTTATTATACTTTTTATATCGGTAATAGTCAAGCGATAAACGACAAAAAAGTGTACTAAAGTACAAAAATTTTCGCCGCTTTCTTTGTATAAAAAATCATCGCTCCTGAATTTCCTTGCCGCTCATGTGCTCTATATCTATTTCATACATCCGCACAGCCTTTCCCGAAGCGGCGATTTCCTCATCCGCAAGGCGCTCGTCGGGATAATATTTCATCGCGAGGCGTTTGACCAAAATCAGCGTCTGAGCGCGGTCTTCAATGACGCGGCACCTGCCGAACACGACGGCGCTGCGCATGAACGGCGCCCATACCTCTTCACGGATAATCTCATCCCCGTAAGCCGTGAAGCACACTTTATCGCATTTATTTATCGAGTCCGCCTTGTGACCCGCTTTTGCGCCGTGGAAATATATCTTTTCCGCCTCTTCGTCATAGAGATAGTTTATCGGTATCGCGTAAGGATATCCGCCGTCGCCGGTGACTGCGAGAACTCCGCGGCGGGCGGAGCGCAAAATTTCTTTTGTCGCTTCTTCGCCGAGAGCGTTTTTAATTCTGCGAACAGGTCTGAACATAATATCGTCTCCGGTGATTTTTGAATTTATTGTAGCAGAAACGCGCGTGAAAATCTATAGAGAAACGCCCGAAGAGCGTCTGAACTCTCCGGGCGTCTTTATAGTTTTATATCAGAGAGCTGTTATCAGTCCTCTTTTTTCCTCTTTGCAGAGCAGCCGATAACGAATGCCGCGCCTGCGAATGCAATGAGCATTACGGGAGCCGCCGCACCGGTGTTCGGCACTTTGCTGTCGCCCTCGGGCTTATTTGTCTCGGGCTTCGTCGAGGGGACTATCGGGCTCGCGGGATCGGAGGGATCGAGCGGCTCGCTCGGATTCGACGGGTCTGAGGGCTCTTCCGGCTTCTCGGGCTTTCCGGGCCAATGGGGCAGACCGGGGATTTCGGGAAGCTCGGGCAGGTCGGGAAGACCGGGCTTCTCGGGCTTTTCGGGCTTTTCGGGATTCTCGGGCTCTTCCTTCTCTGACTTCGAGAGCGCGAAGGAGTCGATTCTCGTTGCGCCGTCCTTTGCCTCATTGTCGAGCATATAAGCGTCGAAATAGAGCTTGCTGCCGTCAATAGTAATCGCAGAGAACACAGCGCTGTGGGCATCGTAGATAGCCTCGGCTCTCGGGAAGAGCTTGTCGGTATCCTTGACATCCTTGGTCTGGTAGTCCTTGACACCCGCGCATGCGCTGATGACATAGACGGTGCCCTCGGGATTGAGCTTTGCGGTGTACTCTCTGCCGCCGAAGGTTATCTTCTGCTCCTCAGCCTTGACAACTTTATTGTTGTCCATGACATCGGTGCGCAGGTAGACATGGTCGTGACCCTGGAGGACGATGTCGATGCCGAGGTCGGGCATGAGTCCGCAGAGCTGCTTACGCATAGCCTTGACATCCTTGTCGTCATAGTGCGAGCCGTTGGAATAGAGTGCCTTATGGAGGACGACTATCTTCCACTGGGCATTGCTCGCCGCGGCGTCCGCCTTGAGCCATGCGAGCTGATCGTCGCTGAGTGCCTTGGAGTCGCTGAGATTGTTGGTGTTGAGGACGATGAAGTGAGCGTTGTTGTAATCATAGGAATAGAACACGCCGCTCTCTCTGTCCTGATCGACTGTCTTGGGCAGGACAAAGTTCTGGTCGAGCATATATCCGCTCTTCTCGTGGTTGCCCGCTGCGGGCATGATAGCGGTGCTCTTGATATTCTCAGAGGCATTGAAGAACCACTGCCACTGCTTGAAGTGCTTGGTATAATCTACCTGGTCGCCCGCGCTGGCAAAGAACTTGCCCTCGGGGAACATCTTGAGCGCGGTATCGACTACCTTGCCCCATGTGCCGTACTGAACAGCGTTCTGCGACTGCTCGTCGCTGACATGGAAGAAGGTGAAGGAATCGGAATTGTCCGCAGTCTCGATTATACCCGTACCGCTCCACCAGCCGTACTTTGCATCGCCGACTCTGTAGCAATACTTCGTGCCGGGCTTGAGACCGGTTATGGTCGCGGTGTGGCGGTTGACATTGATGCCGTAGGAGATGAAGCCGATAATGCCGAGATCGACGCCGGGATACTCCCTCTTGACGAGCTCGGAGGCCGTGCTGACCTTGACTCCCTTGGGAAGCTTATCGGTGAAGGTCGGGTTCTCCGAATACTCTGCTATCTGAATGTCGGAATTTTTGAGGCTGTACTTTGTATACCAGTTGATGCTTCTCTCGGTCGATGCGTCGCCGGTGAAAGTTGTGCCTATATTCGAGGGCAGGCGCATATTGTCCTGCGTGACCTCGGGCTCGACGGGACCGTCATAGACGAGAGTCACATCGAGGTCGGACTTCTCGGCAGGATTCGTATCCTCAACGAGGCTGCGAAGCATTCTGCCGACAGTGTAGCCGATGCTGTCATACTGGCTCTGGGTCATATACTCATCCATAACGACGGTGTTGAGTATATTGCGCAGACTGCTGTACTTCTCGGGCAGGAGGTTGAGCACACTGTAGATAACGTTCTCATAGCTCGGGTTGCCGCGGAAGATAATCTGCATGATGATATCTGTCACAACGCCTATGGGGCTGGTGACAGAGCCGGCGGGGAAGAGCTTGCCGGGGTTGAACTTGAGGGTGGAGAGGATCTCACCCTCGATAACGTCGTCAAGCAGGGTGTCGATAAGGAAGTTCAAAAACTCCTTGGCGCCGTCTCTGTTCTCAAAGTAGTCGAGAACATCGTTCATGAACTTGTCGTCGCTGATATCCTCGTTGGCGTTGTAAAGAGTGTAAAGAACGGTGTAAGCGGCATCCTCAAAGGTGCCCTTCTCGTTCTTGCTCTCCATGCCCATAGCCTCATAGAACTTTGTGCATTTATAATCGGAGACCTGATAGTTGAGAGCCTTTGTGACTACGCCGTCAATGACCTCCATAACATGGTCGGGGTTATTGATATAAGCCTCGTCGACCTGCGCGCACAGATCCTTGATGAAGCTCATAATGTTGCTGCTGACCGTAAATATCTCAACGCTGCCGACCTCGAAGCCGTTCGTGCCGAGCGCGTCGATAATTATCTTCTCAAGGTCGATTCCCGAAGCCTCGAGATATGCATAGAGCCCGCCGGCCTCCTGAATGTCCTCGAAGATGCCGGAAAGGGCATTGTCGATCATGGTCATGGCGAAGTTGTGGAGATCGCCGGGGCCATAGGTCTTGAAGAACGAGAAGCTGTCCTTATAGGGCTGGGCATAGGTCTTTGAAGTGCCGTTGGGGAAGTTTACAACAATGGGTCCGTCCTCGTCAATGTCGTGGGACTTGACGTCGCAAACGGTCTTGCCGTCTGTGGTATTGTCAAAGGTCACGGTTCTGAACTTGTTCGGGAAAGCCGTGAGAGAGGTTGTCTCGATATCATAGAGGGTCTCGCCGTTGTCGCTGACATGGGAGGCGATATCGGGGGTATGGAGATGTCCGCTGAAGGTGAAATGCATACCCGCGTCTGCGAGAGTCTCGGTGCACTCCATCCAATCGTCGAGCACGAAAGCAAAGAATATTTCGGGCTCGATGGTCATGTGGGGAACGAAGTTGTGGTGAGCCATGCCGATGATAGTCTCGCCATTTTTCTTCGCCTTTTCGCACTGCTTGAGAGCCCACTGCATGAGCTCGGGGGTGATGCTGCCCGCAGTCTCCTGAACATCGTCGCCCTTGGCGGTGACATCGGACGAATACTTGTTGGTATCCATGACGATGAGTCTGTAGCCGCCCTTGAGGCTTATAGCATAGGAGAGCTGACCCGCCTGACCTGTGGTGGGGGTGAAGACATCTTCTTTTTCGTCCGTCACAAGGTCGCGTCCGAGATTCTTATAGATCTCGCGGAACGCCTCGGGAGAGGTGACTTCGCCGGACTCTTTGACGCCGTTTTTGAATGTAACGCCGTTATAGTTGTTGACATCGTGGTTGCCGTTTACAACGATGACCTGTATTCCGCTCTCCTTTTCAAAGGCTTCGAGCTTTGCGGCAAGAGCCTTGTGACCCGCCAGCTCGCCGTTGAGGGTCAGATCGCCGGGAAGGAACACATAGTCGCTCTTCTCCTCAGCGGCCTTGTCGAGAGCCGCTGTCAGGAGCGCGTCAACCTCGTTGTGCTGACGGGAACCTTTGTCGTTCCATTCGTTGTAGGCTTCGCTGAATCCGTTCTTTGTGTCCCCGGTTCCTTTTTCGGAATCAGCAAAATAGTGAATGTCGGAGATGGATGTGACTTTGAGCTTGCCCTTCTCGGTCTGCGCAAAGGCACTGAAAACTCCGGTCGGGAGGGCGGCAAGGACGAGGGTCATGCAGACTATGACTGCAATGATGCGTCTTGCCAGTCTTCCTTTGTTTTTCATTTCGTTTCCTCCTTTTTTCTGGTTTTATATTAAACAAAAACGAAAATGCTTAATCCTCCGAGCCGTCCGTCTGCTCGGCTATGCCGAGATATGCGTCCGCCTCCGCGGCGTCCATGCTCTCGATTCCCTTGAGCTTGCCCGCCATGATACGGTTTCTGTCCTGCGCGGCGACAAGGGTGCGCCCCGCCTCGTCTATCTTTTTCTTCGCCTTGTCGAGCACATCGCCGAACTTCTCATACTGCGCCTTGGCGACGGAGAGCAGACGGCGGACTTCGTTCGCCTTCTCGTTTATCGCCACGGCTCTGAAGCCCATGGAGAGGGAGTTGAGAAGCGCCGTTATCGTGGTCGGTCCCGCTATCATGATGTTATATTCGCGCTGGATGCGCTCGGCTATTCCCGTGCGCGAGGACGCGATTTCGGCATAGAGTCCCTCGGTCGCGAGATACATTATCGCAAACGGGGTCGTAGCCGGAACATTTATGTATTTTGTGACGAGCTTTGCTTCGCTCAGGACTCTGTCCTCAAGAGCCTTGCGCGCCTTGGCGACTTCTTCGGCGTCCGCGCTGTCCGCGGCGGAGCAGAGGCGCACATAGTCCTCCATCGGGAACTTCGAGTCAACGGGGAGATATGCGTCCGCGCCGCCGTCTCCGGCAGGGATGCGGATAGCAAACTCGACGCGCTCGGAGCTGCCCGGGCGGGCGGCGAAGTTTTTCTCGTACATATTGGGTATCGTCTGGTCGAGTATGCCCTCGAGCTGGACTTCCGCCCATGTGCCGCGCGCCTTGACATTCGTCAGCACGCGGTTTAAGTTCGTGACATTCGTTGTAACGCCCGTCGAGAGCTCTTTCATCTCGCCGAGCGATTTGTAGACATTTTCGAGCTGCTCGGAAACGGTCTTGAACGAGCTGTCGAGTCTGGTAGTGAGGGTCGAGGAGAGCTTCTCGTCGACGGTCGCGCGCATTTCATCGAGTTTTTTCTCGTTGCTCTGCTGCATTTTTTCTATCGACTCTGCAATAATTCTCGACTGTCTGTCGTTTTGTTCTATGTTATTGCGGCGGATAGTGTCGAGCGACTTCGAGAACATGTCCGTCAGCTGCTGCTGATGCTTGAAATTCGCCTCGGTCATGAGTGCGAGACGCTCGTTCATCTTGTCGAGCGATTCGGTAAGCTCGGAGCGCATGTCCTTCTGATTGCCCGCGCTCTCTCTGCGGCTGCGCTCGAACTCGTCGCGCAGCTGACCCTCGAGCGAGCTGACTTTATGCTCAAGCTCCTTTATCTGCCCTTCCTGCGCGGAGGGGCGGTTGAGCTTCATTATAATGATCACAAGCAGCACGGCGCAGACAGCCGAAAGAGCCGCCGCGATATATAAAACAGCGTCCATAATTCCAATCTCCAAAATCTGTAAGATATGATAAAGAATTGTAACAGATTTTTAAAAAAATTGCAACATTTATACAGATATATTTTTAACAATAAAAATTTTTTGAACAATATTATATTTGCCGGATAATCTTTGCAATTAACGGTTGATAACGGGAGTGGTTTTATGCTACTATATAATGTATCTGAAAGGGGCTGCGCGCCCCGAAAAAATTATGCCTCAGACCGCCCGCAGAATTTGTATAAATACGCCGCGGTTTTTAATATACGGAGGAAAAGCATGAAAAAAATCACAAGAATGGCTTCAATATTTCTTTCGCTCGCGCTGATATTCACAGCCGCCGCCTGCGGCAAGGACGGCTCGGGCGCGGCGCTGAGCTATCCGATAGCAGCCCAGCCGGATTGTCTCGACCCGCAGATAGCGCAGGGCGCGGAGGCAAAGACCGTTGTGCTCAACTGCTTCGAGGGGCTTGTCCGCAAGGACGCGGAGGGCAAGTATTCCCCCGCCGCGGCAAAGAGCTGGAGCTATGATGCGTCCACTCTCACCTATACATTTAAGCTCCGCGAGGACGCGCGCTGGGTCATAATGAAAAAGGCATTCAAGCCGATACTCGGCGACAACATAGACAAGACTTTCGACTCCCGCGTCACGGCGGCGGATTTTGTCTTTGCGCTCCCGAAGCGCTGAGCCTCGGCGTCATAAAGAACGCAAAGAGCATAATAAACGGCAAGATGTCCTCCGACAAGCTCGGCGTGCAGGCGGTCGGCGACTTTGAGCTGCGCATAACGCTCGAAAGCGCAACGGACGAATCGGCTTTTCTCGATCTGTTGACAAAGGCAATATGCATGCCCTGCAACGAGACTTTCTTCAACGCGACCAAAGGGCGCTACGGGCTCGACTATTCGACGCTCCTGTGCAACGGTCCGTTCTATCTCTCATATTGGCTGCACGACTCCGCACTGACTATAAAAAACAACGACGACTACACCGGACCTTTCCCGGCGAAGCCCGCGAGCGTGTCGCTCGTAATTGACAGCGACAACGAGCAGAAGCTCACTTCCCTGCTCGACGGCACTTACTGCGCCGCCCAGCTCGGCACGACTGCGCCAGATTCGTCCGGCCTCTCCGTAACAAAGAACTACGACACCGTCTGGGCGCTGTGCTTCAACTGCGCCGACGCGCCGCTCTCCAATGTGTCGCTGCGCCGCGCGCTCTGCACGGCGGTCGACTATAACTCGCTGACGCTCGAAAGCGAGGATATGCAAAAAACTTATTCTGTAATCCCGCCCGCCTGCTCTGTCGGCGAGGGAGCGGATCTTGGCAGCGAACCCGTCAGCATTCTCGGCTACGACATGAACAGATCCGCCGGATACTGGGCTCAGGCGCAGAAAGATCTCACGGGCAAACTGAGCCTTGAGATAATCTGCCTGCCCGAGCACGAAAACGCCATGCGACGCATGATACAGGGCTGGCAGAAAGTGTTCGGTCTGAGCGTCAATTTTACAGTCACTGCGCTCGACAGCGCGACTCTTTCCTCGCGCGTGCAGGACGGCGACTATCAGATAGCCCTGACCTCCATGTCCGCGGGCATAACGGACGCTGCAGGTTTCCTTTCGACGCTCACCTCGCAGGGGACGAATAATATAGTCAGACTCAGCGACGCGCAGTTTGACGCATCCGTCAAAAACCTCAAGGCGCTGAGCGGCTCTGAGCTCGTCAGGGCTTGCCGCAGCGCGGAGGGCAGACTGCTCTCGCTCGGCGCGGTGCTCCCGATGTTCATAACCCCGAGCTATTTTGCAACGGCGAAGGGCGTCAACGGCCTGAGCGTTGACCCGGAGAGCTCGGCAGTTGATTTTGTTTTCGTAACGGCGAAGGACTGACAAGATGAAAAAGGAAAACAGACTCAGATATATACTCCCCGAAAATCGGACGGTGCGCATCGTGCTCGCCGTCTTTTTCTGGTTATTGGCGGCGGCGTGCGCCGGATGCATATTCTGGCTTTCGAGCCGTGACGGCAACCAGTCAAAGGACATGAGCGACAATGTACGCGGAATTTTAGCCAAAATTCTCGGCTCGCCGCTCGGCAGCTTCATTGTGCGAAAATTCGCGCATTTCTTTGAATATGCGGCGCTCGGATTTCTTATCGGCTGCGCGCTTTTCCTCAGCCGCAGGCGTTTTTCGCCCGTTATCTCCGTCATTTGCAGTGCCCTTTATTCAGTCAGCGACGAGATACACCAGTATTTCGTCCCCGGACGAGCATGCCGCATTTTCGATGTCGGAGTCGACACCCTCGGCGCGCTGACGGGTACACTTATCCTCACGCTCATAATTCTTATAGTAAACTCAATCGCAATGCGCAGAAAGGAAAAATATTCCGCGTAAATTTTTAGCATTTCTATTGTCGTTTTATAACAGTATATGATATAATAAAGTTCATATAGAGACTTTTTGGCTGAGAGGTATATTCAATGGATCATAAAGAGGGGCTCATAGTCGGGCGCAACGCAGTGCTTCAGGCTCTCGAAAGCGGCAGAACGATAGACAGCGTGACCGTTGCTCAGGGTCAGCGCGGCGGACAGGCAGGCAGAATAATCGACATCTGCCGCGAGCGCAAGATCCCCGACCGCCTCTGCGACGGCGCGGCGCATCAGGGCGTTGCGGCATTTGCCGCGGCTCACGAATACGCCGAGATGGACGATATTTTTGCCCTCGCCGAGAGCAGGAACGAAAGCCCGTTCATAGTCGTGTGTGACTCACTTGAAGACCCGCACAACCTCGGCGCCATACTCAGAAGCGCGGAGGCAGCCGGAGTTCACGGGGTAATTATCCCGAAGCGCAACTCCGTGACCCTCAACTACACAGTCGCAAAGACCTCGGCGGGCGCTATTGAATATGTCCCCGTAGTAAAAGTCGCGAACCTCCCCGCCGCCATAGACGAGCTCAAATCGCGCGGCGTCTGGATATTCGGCGCGGACATGGACGGCACGGATTACACCGCCCTCGACTACAGCGGCAGCATCGCTCTCGTCATCGGCTCCGAGGGCAAGGGCATAGGCCGCCTCGTGCGCGAAAAATGCGACTTCATCGCCTCCCTGCCGATGCGCGGCAAGATAAATTCTCTCAACGCCTCCGTCGCGGCGGGAATCCTCATGTTCGAAGCGGCGAAACACAGAAACTGACTTTTATCCGATTTTTTCAGCATATAAGCATATATAAATTGGGGTGAGATGAGTGGAAAACAAACCTTCCGATAAGCGGAGCAACATGCCGCTTGACAAAGTTCTCTACCAAGTGGCGAAGATTGAACACGACAGCGGCGAACCGGACAAGATCTGGAAAATAACCGACATAGACGATCTGATAGCGAGCACGGACGCCGATTCCGCAGCACTTGACTACGATGACGACGATGAGCTTCTGATGAGCATCGCCTACTATAAAAACAGATACTCTGACGATGACATATCGTCGGAGTATGAGACTATATATACAGACCCGAAAGAGCCGGAATCCGAGCCCGACGAAGAGCCCAAGCCGGAAGAAGCCGAACCCGAAAATCCGGCGGACG
>OBAF01001848.1_pt1 | contig 11363 bp, 9 predicted proteins | sample 1517851 | NCBI WGS metagenome assembly OBAF01 (sample SAMN04571706, study PRJEB22368) | human gut metagenome | biome: human gut; material: stool | host: Homo sapiens | place: Luxembourg | collected 2012-10-19 | reverse complement strand
AATCGACATCGGGCGTTTCTCGCTTGATAATGTTGACCAACTCTCTTTAAGCAATGGTCAAAGCGACAACATTTTCCAGCCCGCCCGCTTCTTTGCAGCAGCAGGTATCTTGAATATCCAGACACTCACTCCCCGCTTTGAGAAAGAAAAAACAACCAATATAAGTGCATCTTTCAAAACCGGTTCATGGGGGCTGGTCAATCCCTCCATACTATTAGAACAACAATTAAACTCCAAATGGACGGTATCAGCCAATGGTGAATGGATGTCTTCCGATGGACATTATCCATATACTCTACACTATGGAGATGCAAAAGAAGATCTGACCTCTCGTGAAAAGCGAAAGAATACAGACGTGCAGACTTTTCGTGCTGAAGCGGGACTTTATGGCATTTTTTCTGATAAAGAACAGTACCGACTTAAAGCATATTATTTTCAGTCTTCCAGAGGACTACCCAAAGCCACCACTCTTTACAATGACCATTCTCTACAACAATTGTGGGATAAAAATACATTTGTACAAAGCCAATACAAAAAAGAATTCAGCCGCCAATGGGTATTTCAATCTTCTGCCAAATGGAACTGGAGTTATCAGCGTTATCTGGACCCAGACACTCCAAATTCTAAAGGTAAGACAGAAAACAGTTATTATCAACAAGAGTATTACCTCTCTGCTTCTGTCCTCTACCGGATGTTGGACAATCTTTCATTCTCTCTTTCTACAGATGGAAGCATCAATACAATGAATGCTAATCTTAATGAGTTTGCACAACCTACACGTTATTCATGGTTGACAGCTTTTGCGGGGAAGTACATGAATGATTGGCTAACAATCTCTGCATCAGCTTTAGCAACAATTATCAACGAGGATGTAAAAGAAGGGGGTAGTGCCGGCAACCATCGTAAATTAACACCGTATATAAGTGCTTCATTCAAACCATTTTATCACGAAGAATTCCGTATTCGCTTCTTTTATAAAGACATTTTCCGTTTACCTAGTTTCAATGATTTATATTATCAGGAAGTGGGAAACACTAAATTAAGACCGGAAAACGCACGACAATACAACGTAGGTCTGACATATAGCAAAAACGTATGTCCGTTCTTACCTTATTTATCTGCCACAATCGATGCATATTACAACAAGGTGACAGATAAAATCATCGCCTACCCAACTAAGAATCTTGCCGTATGGAGTATGAGAAATTTGGGTGAGGTTGAAATCAAAGGAATTGACGCCACGGGTAGTTTATCTCTTCAGCCCTGGGAAAGAATCCGTATTAATCTCTCCGGTAATTATACCTACCAACAAGCTTTGGATATAACTAATTCTGACCCCACTACCGAAGCAGGGAGGACTTACAAACATCAGATAGCTTATACTCCTCGTGTATCCGGTTCGGGACAAGCCGGCATCGAAACACCGTGGATCAACTTTTCGTATTCATTCCTCTTCTCTGGGAAACGGTATGTGCAGAATGAAAATATAGCCGAGAATAGTATGGAGGGTTATAGCGATCATAGTATTTCAATAAGTCGCAGTTTTCACATTCTAAAAACTCATACTTCAGTCAGTGTAGAAGTACTAAACATAGCCAACAAAAACTATGAGATTGTGAAAAACTTCCCCATGCCAGGGCGCTTCGTCAGAGCAACTTTAAATATAAGATATTAAGAATAAAAGCAGGTAAATTATGAATATAAGAACAAAAATATTATATATATATCAGACACTATTTTGCGCATTCCTGTCACTCTTCGTAGCTTGCGATGACTTAGAAGACAAGTCGACTTCAACAACCATAGATGGTAATATTACAGAAACCGGAACAGCCGAAATATACATATTAAGTGAGGGTTTGTTCAACTTGAACAATAGTTCATTAGCTAAATATTCATTCAAAAGCAACAAACTAGTCAAAAACTATTTTAAAGACTTGAATAAGCGTGGGCTAGGTGATACAGCCAACGACATTGTACTCTACGGAAGTAAACTGTATATTGTAGTGAATGTATCAAGTACCATTGAAGTGATTGACTTCCAAACAGGTATATCGATCAAACAAATCCCCATGTTTACGGATAATGGAAGTTCCAGACAACCACGCCATATCGCTTTCTATGAAAACAAAGCATATGTATGTTCGTTTGATGGAACAGTAGCACGTATTGATACGACTTCGCTGCAAATAGAAAGTTTCACAAAAGCCGGAAGAAATCCGGAAAACATTTGTGTTAAGAATAAGAAATTGTATGTCTCCAACTCTGGAGGATTAGACTATTCGGAAGGATTAGGGGTAGATAATACTGTCTCCGTTATCGACATCGAATCTTTCACCGAAATAAAAAAGATAGAAGTTGGTCCTAACCCCGGCTGTATTTCACCAGGACCGGACGAAGCGGTCTATGTGGCAACTTATGGAAGCAATATTGCAGACGGAGATTTTAACTTTGTGAAGATTAATAGCCAAACGGACGAAGTAGAACGCATTTATAACGAAAAAGTGATGAACTTTGCCATCGATAATAACAACATAGCCTATCTATATAATTATAATTACAATACCGAAGCATCGTCTATCAAAGTACTAAACTTAAGAACCGGAGAGACGATACGGGAGAATTTCATCACAGATGGAACTAAGATTAGTACTCCATATAGCATTAATGTCAACCCTTATAGTGGTAATGTGTATATCACAGAAGCATATAGCTATACGATAACCGGAGATGTATTATGTTTCAATACAAACGGTCAATTATTATTCAGATTAAACCGTATCGGTCTCAATCCCAACAGTGTCATATTTAGCCAAAAAGCATCGACTGGGGATAGTGACGGAGAAGAATCCGACCCGAATGCCCCCTCTGCTTTTGCCAATAAAGTATTAGACTACAATCCGGCTCCCAGTCAATATATGAATACTGTTACCACTGCTTATAAAGAGAATTATACCGCTGAAGAGGTTAGAAAATATGCAGAAGAACAATTGAAAGATACCGACCTATGCTTGATTAGTCTTGGAGCATATGGTGGTTATATCACAGTAGGATTCGATCATACCGTTCCTAATGTCCCGGGTGAATACGATCTTAAGATATATGGTAACGCATACTATGATATGTTCGGAACATTGACCGGTGCTCTCGGGGGAAGCGCTGAACCTGGTATTGTATTAGTGTCCAAAGACACTAATGGAAATGGATTAGCAGATGATGAATGGTATGAACTGGCAGGAAGTGAATATAACTCTCCTGCTACGACCAAAAATTATACAATCACATATTATCGCCCATCCTCTCCGAAAGAAGATGTTAAGTGGACTGACAATAAAGGTAATGAAGGATATGTATATCGGAATGATTACCATACAACAAATTCTTATTACCCAGCATGGATAAAGGAAGATCAAATCACATTCCACGGAAGTCGTCTGAAAGATAATACAGTGAATGAACCGCATGAAAATATGCCCGAACATTGGGTGGGTTATTGTTATGCCTGGGGATATGCCGATAATCATCCGAATGGAGAAGAACAATGTAAATTCAAAATAGACTGGGCAGTAGATAAGAACGGAAATCCTGTCGTATTAGATGGAATCGATTTTGTAAGAATCTATACGGCAGTCAACCAAAATAGTGGATGGATGGGAGAAATCTCCACAGAGCTACAGGCCGTTGAAGATTTACACTTCAAGAAATAGAAAGACAATAAACTATATATAATTTATTAATTCAAGAAAAATGAAGAAAATGAAATTCTTAATCAGCCAACTTTATCTGTTGGCATTATTCGCACTGCCATTTGTTTCAACATCATGTAGTGATGACGATGACAATAGCACAAAAGTAGAAATTTCCAGTTTAGGTGTAGAAGATGGAACTACTATAGTAACAGGACAAATTATTCAACTTGAAGCTCAATTAAGCAACCCACAAGGAGAAGTTCATTACTCATGGTCAACAGCTGGAAAGGAAGTCTCTACCCAAAGCACTTATACTTTTCAAAGTGATGTCACAGGAACTCACACGATAACGCTAACTGTAACAGCCAACAATGAAGCGCAGGAAAAAAGTATTAATATAATAGTCGTTAAACCACCATTCTATGTTATTAATGAAGGTCAAGGCAAAGGTTCTGTTAATAGATACAAACAGGAACAATGGCAATATAATATAGTAGAAGGACTAGGAGTAACTTCAACTGTAGGTATTATCAATAACGGTTATATGTATATCGTTAGTAAACAAAGTCCTTTCCTTGTTAAAATGAATTTGGAAAATAACCAAATTGTGAATAAGATAGAAGACGGGTTGGACCAAAATGCACAAGGACAAAACTTTTGCATTGTTAATAATGAAACTGGTATTCTTACGACTAGTAATGGAGCATTCAAAGTTAATTTAAAGCAATTGACATTAGGTGAAAAGTTATCAGGTTTAGATGCAGTTAGCAGCGATAATGAAGATATATATAAAACAGACAAATACATATTCATTAGCAGCAAAAACACAATTAAAGTATATAATACCAATGATCTTTCCTTTAAACAAGACATAGCCTACCAAATAAAAACAGGATTCGCCCAAACCAAGGATGGCACATTATGGGGCGCAAATGGTAACAAATTAATTAAAATTAATGTAGAGACATTAGATTATGAAGAAGTTGAATTACCTAACGGACTTAGTGTTTTTTATAATCAGTGGGGCTATACTCCTACAGGCTTATGTGCATCTATAACAGAGAATGCATTATATTTAGTACAAATGTTTGAAGAAGGTTACAGTGTATATGGCAAGAACATTTATAAATATAATGTAGAAACAAAAAATGCTACCCTATTCTTCTCTGCTCCCGCTGCTGATAAATCGGTATATGGAGCAGGTGTTCAAGTCGATCCCAGAAATGGAGATGTATATATTATCTATACAGAAGACGGATGGTCGACACATTATTTAAATACTAATATTTACATAGCAAATGGAGTCACTGGTACTCAAAAAGAAGTAATTGATTATACTGGTACTTATTGGTTCCCATCGACTATAGCCTTTCAATAAACATAGTACTACATTAGAAATCATCCTATAATTTTAAAGAGTCAGATATTCCCAATGGAAGTCTGACTCTTTTCATTTCTCCACCCACTATATTTTGATTTCCTACTATTTCACAAAAAGGCATCCGCATCAGCCAAACTTACAAAAGGTCATCATATATTTGTTAATCACGCATATTTTAGCTACATTCGTCGTTCAAAACTATTAAATCTACAACAATGAAATTACCTTTTGCTGAATCATGGAAAATCAAGATGGTAGAACCCATCCGGAAAAGCACACGTGAAGAGCGCGAGCAATGGATTAAAGAAGCACATTATAATGTCTTTCAACTCAAATCAGAACAAGTTTATATCGATCTCATCACCGACTCCGGCACCGGAGCGATGAGCGACCGCCAATGGGCGGGAATGATGCTAGGTGATGAAAGCTATGCCGGAGCGACCTCATTCTTCAAGTTGAAAGAGATGATTACGAAACTAACAGGATTTGAATACATCATACCAACCCATCAGGGACGTGCCGCTGAAAATGTTCTTTTCTCTTATTTGGTACATGAAGGAGATATTGTGCCCGGCAACTCACATTTTGACACCACCAAAGGCCACATCGAGGGACGTCATGCCATCGCATTAGACTGCACCATCGATGCAGCCAAACAAACCCAACTAGAAATATCGTTTAAAGGAAATATAGACCCTGATAAATTACAGAAAGCCCTCACAGAATACGCTGAACGGATTCCTTTTATCATCGTCACCATCACCAACAATACAGCCGGAGGACAACCCGTCTCCATGCAAAACCTGTACGAAGTACGTGCCATCGCCGACAAATATGGCAAACCCGTACTTTTCGACTCTGCACGTTTTGCCGAGAATGCCTACTTCATCAAAATGCGCGAAGAAGGTTACCGAGACAAAACTATCAAAGAAATCACACGGGAAATGTTCTCTCTTGCCGATGGCATGACAATGAGCGCCAAGAAAGACGGAATCGTCAATATGGGAGGATTTATTGCCACGCGACGTGCAGACTGGTATGAAAGTGCAAAAGGCTTCTGTGTACAATACGAAGGCTATCTCACCTACGGAGGCATGAACGGACGGGATATGAACGCCCTCGCCATCGGACTGGACGAAAACACCGAATTCGACAACCTCGAAACACGTATCAAACAAGTGGAATACCTGGCAAAGAAACTGGATGAATACGGAATCCCTTACCAACGCCCAGCCGGAGGACACGCTATCTTCATTGATGCGCCTAAAGTCCTGACACATGTTCCTCGAGAAGAATTCCCGGCACAGACGCTAACTATAGAGCTCTACCTGGAAGCCGGTATCCGTGGATGTGAAATCGGTTATATCCTTGCCGACCGTGATCCGGTGACCCATGAAAATCGCTTTAACGGCCTTGACCTACTTCGTCTCGCAATCCCCCGCAGAGTATATACCGACAATCACATGAATGTAATAGCTGCCGCCCTCAAAAATGTATACGAACGCAGAGAAAGCATCACTCATGGAGTACGTATCGCCTGGGAAGCTCCCTTAATGAGACACTTCACAGTTCAATTGGAAAGATTATAAACTTGGAGAATATTTGTTCGCGTAAAACAAAAGTGTTCCCCAAGTGTTTATATTATAATCGAACTTAATACGTAAAAATTATGGCAGAAGATTATAAATTAATAGACAACGAAGAAAAGCATAGGTATGAATTTCAGATCGATGGCAAAATAGCTGAAATAGACTATATCAAATCAAACAATGGAGAAATATACCTTGTACATACCGAAGTACCCGCCTCATTAGGCGGCAAGGGAGTAGGCTCACAACTTGCGGAAAAAGCATTGGCAGACATCGAGCGACAAGGTCTACGACTGGTACCGCTTTGCCCGTTTGTAGCCGGATATATTCACAAACATCCGGAATGGAAGCGAATTGTAATGCGTGGTATTCATATTAAATAAATACATATATGGGAAAAAAAATTGAATATACCAATGGTGAACTGACCATTGTGTGGCAGCCTGAATTATGTCAGCACGCCGGAATATGTGTAAAGATGCTACCCAATGTTTATCATCCCAAAGAAAGACCCTGGGTGCAGATTGAAAATGCGACAACAGAAGAATTAATTGCACAAATCGGCAAATGTCCGTCAGGAGCATTGAGCTATCGACTTAATAAAAAAGAGAAATAACCCAATAGTGAAAGACTTCGCCTGAAAGGCTTTGAATTCATAAAAATGAGATTGCTTCAAAATAAAAAAATGAGGCAGTCTCATTTTTCGTTTTAGAAAGACACTACATTCGGACAATGATAACACACCGAGAAAAGAGCCTCACACATTTCCTCATCCGTTCAATTCAATGTCCACGTCAATACAAAGTCCTGACAAATACGATAACCGACAGAATAAAGTTCTTGCTGCGCCTTAACTAACTCCTGAACCTGAAACGTCCCCTCCTCTTGAGGAATAAAATGCGTCAGCCGGAGTTTACGAAGATCAGCATCCGCATTTTCCATCCGCTTGAAAACAGCTTCCTTTGCCGACCAATGCAATAACAGCCCCCAAGTTATATCTCCCTGATAAGATTCTACTTGCTCATCAGGACGGACATAGCGGTCGCATACCTTGTGAACCCGTTGGGCATATTGTTCAATGTCAATGCCTACCGGAACCGAAGAAGCAAGCATCACCGCCACATAACCTTTCGTATGAGAAATACTGATAAAAAAAGAATGATCTGTGAGATAAGGTTTCCCCTCGGGAGAGTAACCGATTTCCTTATCCTCCTGCAACATGGAATACAACAGAACACGAACCGACAACCATTCCATCTTACGACGTTCGGAGACAAAGCGATTCAATTCCTGCTCACAGAAAGCTCTTCGCGCACCGGGCAAAAGAAGCAATAAAACATCCAAAGACTCTTCCATCTTCCAGACAGCCCACTGTATGCCATTCGTCTTATACTGCAGAAACGACGCCATCTTCCATTTCTTTCCGCAGAATTGTAAACTTAACTTTCAATATACGGCGACTATCCATTTCGAGCACTTCAAACTCATAATTGTGATACGTCACTTTCTCATGCAGCGCCGGGAATTCACCTTTAATTTCGAGCAACATACCTGCCAATGTATCTGCATCACCCACCACCTTTTCAAACTCGTCTTCGTCCACTTTTGCAATCTTATAGAAATCCGTCAACTGCGTTTTCGCTTCAAATATCCAGGTATGGTCATTCAAAACAACGTATGTACGCTCTTCGTCATCGTATTCGTCGTGAATCTCACCTACAATCTCTTCGATAATATCCTCCATCGTTACCAGCCCGGAAGTTCCTCCAAACTCATCCACAACGATAGCAATATGAATCTTATTCGCCTGGAAGTCACGCAGCAAATCATCAATCATCTTCGTCTCCGGCACAAAATAAGCCGGGCGAATCAATGACTGCCAACGGAAATTATCCCCCTTATTGACATGAGGCAGAAGGTCTTTAATATACAGCACCCCTTTAATATTGTCCCGTGAACCGGAATAGATAGGAATACGTGAATAAGCATTTTCAATGATACATTGCATCACCTCCTTGAAAGATGTACGGATATCCAGATCGACCATATCCAGACGTGATGTCATCACCTCCTTCACGGTTTCCCCACCGAAACGGATAATTCCCTCCAGAATATTGTTCTCTTCAGAAAGCTCTGCTTTATCCGTCAGTTCCAACGCGTGCGACAGTTCATCCACAGAAATATTGTGGCTCTTCTTCACAAAATGCTTATTCAGAAAAGTTGTCGAACGCACAAGCACAGTAGCTATCGGACGGAATACCTTTTCCAGAAAGTAAATTCCCGGTGCCGAAAAACGGCAAAAAGTCAATGTTTTCTGTGCCGAATAGATCTTAGGCATAATTTCACCGAACAACAACAGGAGGAAGGTCAGGATGACGGTCAGTATCAGGAACTCTGCCAACGGAGAATGGAAAACAAACACATTCATAAAGAAGAAATTGCAGAGCATGATAATGGTCACATTCACAAAATTGTTCGTAATCAATATCGTTGCCAAGAGACGTTCGGTGTCCCCAAGAAGAGCACTTATTTTATCGTCGGAAGGATGATTGCGCTCATCAATATCATTCCGATCAGAAGGAGATAGCGAGAAAAAAGCTATTTCGGAAGCCGAAGCAAAGCCGGAAGCAAGCAGAAGCACACCTGCCAGCACTATGGCAATAATAGCAGAGATAGAAGGAGTGTTTACGGTAATACCGTTGAAAATGTCAGCCAATTGGCTTAAATAACCATCTGAGTCCAAAGAGTTTATATTTTAGTTAAACAAAAGATAATGTGCCAATGAGTTAGAAAAAATCGATTGGCACACTATCACATTATTTAGAACGGCAAATCATCTGCCGGATTATCTTGTACAGGTTGCGCCTGCGACTGCTGCGTTTGTTGCGGCTGGCTGACAACCGGTTGTTGCGGCTGGCTGACAACCGGTTGTTGCTGCTGTCCCATAGCAGGCTGTCCGGAAGCAGAAGCCCCCGCACCCGGGTTGGCTCCTTTCGGAGACAACATTTCCATATTATCCACATAAATTTCGGTAATATAGCGCATAGCACCCGACTGGTCGCTGTAAGAACGCGTTCTTATCTTCCCTTCCAGATACAGTTTGTCACCTTTGTGCACATATTTATCTACAATCTCCGCCAAACGGTTAGATGCAACGATATTATGCCACTCTGTTCTTTCGGGCACTTGGGTCCCATTTTGCAATGTATAGGCCCTATCAGTTGTAGCTAAACGGAAAGTAGCCACCGCTGAACCTGTATCGAAATACTTCACCTGAGGATCTTGTCCTACATTTCCCAACAATATTACTTTATTTACTGACATATATGCATCAAGTTTATGATTCTTAAAATTAAATCTGCTGCCAAAATTAAACAGAATAACAATAGGATGCAAGAATTTTAAGTATTAAAACTTAATACTTGCCATTTAGTGCTTGCAGCAGAGTTTGCACCAGCCTTGAAATAGCGTACTGCTCCAGTTCCTCCACTTTTATTTTCTGGAAATCACCGAAAGAAGTCAAATTTTCAGATAATGTTACTTCATACAGATTAGCATAAATCACCCGGTGAGACAACACATGCTTCACTTCCCTGCAAACAGAACGCACCACCGGCACTTCCCCCGATGCAAAGAATGCACGGAATTCCGGCAAAGCAAGAAATTCTTCCTCCGAAAGAGCCGTCGGAGTCTCTATCAATGGCAATTCGAACAGATTCTTCCAAATATCATTTCCTGTTCGTTTATTTATAAAGGTATACGCGCCCGCACGTACATAAATATAATTGAAGTAACGGTTGGTAGTCTTTGTTTTATGCTGTTTCACCGGAAGCTTTGTCACTAACCCCTTCGAAAGTGCCGAGCAACCGCCTGCCAAGGGACAAAACAAACAGTTGGGCGACTGCGGAGTACACTGAATCGCTCCGAAATCCATTATCCCCTGATTGTAAACAGCCGGATGCTTCTTATCCAACATCTCATCTGCCAATGCTGCAAAAAGTTTCTTTCCTTCCGTCGAATCAATCGGAGTATCTATACCGAAATAACGTGAAAGCACCCGATACACATTACCATCCACCACCGCATAAGGCATACCGTAAGCAAACGAACAGATAGCTGCCGCCGTGTACCCCCCCACTCCTTTCAGAGCCAGCACTTCCGGATATGTTTTCGGGAAAACACCATTCATGCTTTTGGCGGCAGCATGAAGATTGCGGGCACGCGAATAATACCCCAACCCCTGCCAATACTTCATCACCTCGTCCTCATCCGCAGCAGCCAAAGTCTGTACATCGGGAAAACGCTTGATAAAGCGAAGAAAATAATCATACCCCTGCGCCACCCGCGTCTGTTGAAGAATAATCTCCGAAATCCAGATCAGATACGGATCGGCAGACTCCCTCCAGGGCAGTTCACGTTTATTCTCTTCATACCACTCTACAATCGTTTTCGTAAACTCGTTCATATCCTCATTCCTAATGTATTATCTAACATTTATCTTGTATATCCTACTCAAAAGGCACACAAAAGTAACTCTTTTAGCTCTAAGAAAACCCTATGCCACTATTTTTTTAGAAAAATGTGCAGAATATATTTTTTTAGGAGCTTAAAAAGCTATATATTTGCAGTCCAAAAAATTAGCAATAACATAGTAATAATATTTTTTTTAAGGAAAAATGACTAAAGCAGATATTGTAAACGAGA
>OBAF01001840.1_pt1 | contig 11411 bp, 8 predicted proteins | sample 1517851 | NCBI WGS metagenome assembly OBAF01 (sample SAMN04571706, study PRJEB22368) | human gut metagenome | biome: human gut; material: stool | host: Homo sapiens | place: Luxembourg | collected 2012-10-19 | reverse complement strand
CGATAAACAATTCGATAATCAAAAGGTCTTTTAATGTAATCAGATGCTCCCATCACAAAACCCTTATTAATGATATTTGCTGAATCTTCACTTGAAATTAAAATAACAGGTATATCATCTAACCATTTTTCTTGTTCCATCCATTGTAAAACATCAAAGCCATCAATTTCAGGCATAATAATATCCAATAAAATCAAAGAAATTCCCGAACCATATTGTTTAATATAGTCAATACATTCTTGCCCATTTGTAGCTTCCAATAAATAAAAATCATCTTTTAATATTTCATAAAGAATTGCACGATTTAACTCAGAATCATCAACAATAAGAATTGTTTGTTTAGTATCATTTCTATCAGAATAATACTGATGATCTAATTCTGTAAATATACAATTCTTTTTTCTTTTAGCATGGTATAATAAATGATCTGCCAAAGAAACTGCTTCTTCAATTGTCCCTGTTTGATACATTGTAATCCCTGCACTCATAGAAAATTGAACACTTTCATACCCTTTGATTGTTGCATGATGAATATTTTTTAAAATATTTTGCATAATTAAATAAAGATCTTCTTTTTCAATATTTGGCAAATAAATAATGAATTCATCTCCACCATAGCGAATAAGTTTGTCTTGATTTCTAAGTGAATTCTTAATATGTTCAACAATCATTTTAAGAACCCTATCTCCGAAATCATGACTAAATGTATCATTATAAATCTTAAAATCATCCACATCAAGCATAACAATTCCTGCAGGAGTTGTTTGATGTTTTATTTTTTCTTCATAAAAACGTCTATTATAAGCACCTGTTAATACATCTAAATAAAAATCATCGTGTTTACCCAAATACTTTAAAATAAGACTGCTATTTTCTTGTCGCGATAACTCTAGTTGTTCGTCTAAACAACAAATAATTTCCATTACATATTCTTTTTGATCTACAACATAGTATTTAGAAATGACATGATAAAGTTTATCTTTGCAATATTCTAATTTTGTACAATCTTTTTTTAAACGAAATGCTTCTATTGTATTGCTTAAAAAATTAGAGTTCATTTGATTTAAATCTGTTTTTTCAAAAAGATGTACATTTGGATATAGTTCTTGATAACAAGCCATTTTATATAAAAGTTCTTTCATTGTTATTTTACTATTTTGCATGTTTTTCTCCTCGATATGGTTTTATTTTAAAAAAAGAAGCAGAAAAATTCAATGAATATATCTAAAAAAGAGAAGAATATGTGATTTTAGATAAATAACACCCTTTTTCTTTTTATTGAAAATATTATTTTAAAACAGAAATAATAACTTCCTCAACCTTTTTTACATCAATTGGTTTAGCAATATGATCATTCATTCCTTTTGAAATTGCCATTTTTCTATCTTCTTCAAAAGCATTAGCAGTTAAAGCAACAATTGGAATATGAGCCTTTCCTTCATCAAATAATTCTCTAATTGTTTCCGTTGCTTTATAACCATCCATATGAGGCATTTGAACATCCATTAAAATCAAATCATAGTTTTTAGCAGGCATTTGTTCCATTTTAGCCACACATTGAATCCCATCTTCAACACGTTCAACTATTAATCCCATAGCTTCTAAAATCATTATCGCTATTTCTGCATTCAAATCATTATCTTCAGCCAATAAAACGTGTTTCCTTGTAAAATTTGTTGTTCATCAACTAAAGACATATCTATCTTTGTCAAAAATAAATTATTATCAGCAACCTTATGTTGTAAAACCAGGGTAAATTTCGTTCCCTTACCTAGTTCTGTTTCAACCTCAATACTTCCATTCATTACATCTACAAGCTTTTTGACAATGGACATTCCTAGTCCAGTTCCTGCAACTTTTCCTATCTAATTGATAATCAATCAAAGAATGTATTGTCATTGTAAAAGAGATAGCTGCCTGATCAATGTCTTTTACAAATATTTTTTGATGAACTTGTAATGCATAAAAAAGATTTTTTGTTGCTAAAAGCATTTTTTCTGTTTCCTCACACATAATTTGGGCAGCCATACAATTTGTAGCACGTGTTGAATAAATGATTTTATAAAATGAAAACATTTCACTTTGTGTACTCATCTTACAATAATTATGAACCGCTAATTTTAAAACTTCTTCTAGACTTTTATCTTTGACAAGTTTTCCATAATCAAGATCCGTTATTTTTAGTTTTTCTTTTGCTTGTGTTCTTAAATAATCATACATTGCCTTTACAATTTCATCCTTCGAACGGAAATGATTATACAATGATGGTTTCTTTATCCCTAATGCGTCGCTATTTGTGACATTGAAACATTGTCTATTCCATTTTTAGACGCTAACATAAATGTCGCCTGAATAATTTCTTCTTTTCTCTCCATATCCATTCACTTCCTTATGTTAGTTATATTGCTACCTATCGTTAGTTTAATCAATAAAAATTTAACAATTTCCAAGCTTTAATCATTATTTCATGACATTCTTATAAAGATTTTATTTGTCACCAAAAAAATACATATATTCACAAAAAAGTAGAGACACTTTTTCAAAAAACTTGATTTTCAAGGTTTTTGAGACGTATCTCTACTTAAACATTTGTAATATTTTATTTAACGACAATGTTTACAATTTTATTTTTAACCACAATTACTTTAACGATATTTTTACCGTCAGTATGTGCTTTAACATTTTCTTGTTGGAATGCTAATTCTTTAACAGCTTCATCATCTGCATCTTTAGCAACTTCAATTTTAGCTCTTAATTTACCATTAACTTGGATACCCATTTGAACAGTATCACTAACTAACATTTTTTCATCATATGTTGGCCATGGTTCATAAGCAATTGAATCATTGTGTCCTAATTGTTGCCACATTTCTTCACAGATATGAGGTGCAATACATGAAAGCATTTTAATAAAGTTTTCAGCATATTCTTTATAAACATGTTCAGCTTTATAACATTCATTAATGAAAATCATCATTTGTGAAATAGCTGTATTGAAACCTAATTTTTCAAAATCATCAGTAACTTTTTTAACTGTTTGATGATATACACGATCTAAACTATGATCATTTTCATCAGATAATTTACCAGTTTCAATCATTAAACGATAAACACGGTCTAACCATTTACGAGAACCATCTAATCCATTTGTTGACCAAGGAAGTGATGCTTCAAGCGGTCCCATGAACATTTCGTATAAACGAAGTGAATCTGCACCATGACTAGCAACGATATCATCAGGGTTAACAACGTTACCTCTTGATTTAGACATTTTTTCATTGTTATCTCCTAAAATCATACCTTGGTGTACTAAACGTTGCCATGGTTCTTTACATTTAACAACACCACAATCATAAAGAACTTTATGCCAAAAACGAGAATATAATAAGTGTAATACCGCATGCTCTGCTCCACCTACATATAAATCAACTGGTAACCATTTATCTAATAATTTTGGATCAATATAACGAATATAATACCAACATGATCCAGCCCATTGAGGCATTGTATTTGTTTCACGACGCCCTTTTTGTCCATCGATTTCTACTTCTAACCAATCTTCACAGTTAGCAAGTGGTGATTCACCACTATCATGAGGTTGGAAATTTTTAGTTGCTGGTAATTCTAGTGGAAGTTCTTCTACAGGAACTGTACGCATTGTACCATCTTCCATATGAACGATAGGAATTGGTTCACCCCAATAACGTTGTCTTGAAAATAACCAATCTCTTAATTTATAAGATACTTTCTTTTGTCCACAATGATGTTCTTGTAACCAATCTACCATTTTATCAATAGCTTCTTGTTTTCCAAGGCCATTTAACCATTCAGAATTGATATGAACACCATCTTCTGTATAAGCTTCTTCTTCGATATTTCCACCTTCTAATACTGGAATGATTTCAATACCAAATTTTTTAGCAAATTCATAGTCACGATCATCATGTGCTGGAACAGCCATGATAGCTCCTGTACCATAACTTGCAAGTACATAATCAGAAATCCAAATTGGAATTTTTTTACCATTTACAGGATTGATAGCATAAGCTCCAGTAAAGACACCTGTTTTATCTTTATTAAGTTCTGTTCTTTCTAAGTCAGATTTACTTGCACAGCTTTCTTTATAAGCTTCAACATCTGCTTTTTGAGCATCTGTTGTAATTTCTTCAACATATGGATGTTCTGGTGCCATAACACAGTATGTTGCTCCAAATAATGTATCACAACGTGTTGTAAAAACAGTAAACACTTTATTTGTTCCATCAATTTTAAAATCAACATTTGCACCAATAGATTTTCCAATCCAATTACGTTGCATTTGTTTTGTTGCTTCTGGCCAATCTAAGTCATCTAAATCAGCTAGTAATCTTTCAGCATATTCAGTAATTTTTAAAACCCATTGACGCATTGGTTTACGGATAACAGGATATCCACCACGTTCACTTTTACCATCAATAACTTCTTCATTAGCAAGAACAGCTTTTAATTCTGGACACCAGTTAACTGGAATTTCATCAATATAAGCTAATCCTTGATCATATAATTTTGTAAAGATCCATTGTGTCCATTTATAATACTCTGGATCACTTGTTGCAATTTCACGATCCCAATCATAAGAAAATCCTAATGATTTAATTTGTTTTCTAAAAACATCAATATTCTTTTTAGTAAATTCAGCAGGATGATGACCTGTTTGAATCGCAAATTGTTCAGCAGGTAGTCCAAATGAATCAAATCCCATTGGATGTAATACATTATATCCTTGCATTCTTTTCATTCTTGATACGATATCTGTTGCAGTATATCCTTCAGGATGTCCTACATGTAAACCATTTCCAGATGGATATGGGAACATATCCATACAATAATATTTAGGTTTTGAATCATCATAACAATCTGTTTTAAATGTTTTGTTTTCGTCCCAATATTTTTGCCATTTTGGCTCTATTTTTGTGTGATCGAACGGCATAATTTTTCCTCCTTAAATATAAAAAAGCGTCCTTATCTAAGGACGCCAATTTTAACGCGATACCACCTTAGTTCTAGAATAAAATTCTAGCACCTCAAAACTTTAACGCAGTTCTACGATATTTTTTACTTTATTCAAAAATACATCTCCTAGGCGAGTTCACAAATATTATAATCAGTTTTCACCAACCACTGACTCTCTAAATATAGGGGATTTGCTAGTACTCCTATTCATTGATTTTGCTTTTCTATTATACCACATCACATACTTTATGCAATAAAAAACTTCCTAGCTCTTTAAAGCTTCTATAATTTCTATCTGTTTTACTTTTTTAATTGGGATCAAACAACATAATAATGTTAAAATAAGTACTCCTATAAAAATACCTAAAAGCACATTATTTTGTATAACAAAAAATTCATCCATCAAATCTGAAATACTTTTTTGAATCAACTGATTAGCAAAAATAAATAACTCTTTTAAAACAATCATTGCTTCTATAAATGCTGTGCAGGAAATACCTAGACCTTGACACAAAACAAGAGTTATCATCTGCCATAATGAAGCCCCCAATGTTTGTAAAATAGCAAAATATTTTTTTCTTTTAATGACCATCAAATATAAAACAACACCTAATAAAAAGCAGGCTGTTACAACTGATAAAGAACTAAAACAATAAAGGATCCATTCAATTTGTTGAAATTTTTCATCGATGCTTGAAGATAATGAACTATTTGCAAGTTTAAATTGATATAAAGGATATTTATTTTTTAAATCTTTTAAAATATTTTTATCTTTTACTTGCAAAAAAGCAGTTTGCCCTACTTCTATTTGATAAAGTTCTTTTAATATTTGACTCATTGCATATTCATTAAAATAAACGGTCTCCATTAAAGTCTTTTTATTTTCAATCCCTACAATTTTAATTTTATAAAAACAAATTCTATTTTGATATTCAAAAAACAAATATACATCTTTATTTATTAAATTCTTCTGATGCGATAAATATAAAAGTTGTTCATAAGTAGATTTAGATAAAATGATTTCTTGAGCATTTTTTATCTTTCTTCCTTGAATTTTCTTTTGTGGTTGCTGAATATAATCAGAAATATAAAGTGTTTTTTTCGTTTGATATTTTTTAGAAAAAGAGATTCCTAAAAAATCCACCTGATCATTTTGTAAAAAACGGTATTGAATTGCTGGATGTTGAATTTGTTTCAAATCATCCATCTTGATCATTTGATTATTTTTCTTTTTTAACATAATGGTTGTTGAAGGAATAATTTGTTCTAATTGCTGATGAATTTGTTTTTGTGTTGATTGAGTCAATGAGAGGGTCAATAAAATACTTAAAAGTGCTAAAAATAAAACTTGTACAACAATAAAAGAACTCTTCCACGTCATTTTCAATTCTTTCAATATAAATTGTAAAAAAGATCTTTTACTTGTTTTTTCTTCTTGTTTTTTTCTTTGAGTTATTGGATTTTGATGAATTAATTTTAATTGATAATCTTTTATTTTATAGAGATAATCATGGTATTTTTTAGCAAGTATTTCATCATGACTAATAACAATCACTAATTTTTCTTTAGACAGTTGTTTTAATATTTTAAAAATTTCTTCACTATTTTTTGCATCTAAAGCACCTGTTGGTTCATCACATAAAATAATGGGATGCTTAGCAATAAATCCTCGATAAATAGCAACTCGTTGTTTTTGACCTCCAGATAAAATTGCTGTTTTATAACGTTGTAAGTCTTTTATTTTTAAACGTTCTAAATAATATTCTTTTTTAGAAATCATTATTCTTTTAAAATACGAAATGAGATTTACATTTTCTTTAACATTCATTTCTTCTATTAAATAAAACTGTTGAAAAATAAAACCAATGTATTTTCTAATATAATGTGGTATTTGTCGAATATCTTGTCCATCAATTTCAATCATACCTTGATACTCATTATCCAAACCTCCTAAAATATTTAAAAGTGTCGATTTACCACTACCGCTTTTACCAACAATGACATACATCCCTGTTTCTTGAAATGTCATAGACATCTCCTTGAATAAAGGTCGATCAAAAGACTTCGTTACATTCTTAATTTCTAACATCCTATTCCTCCCTTAAACACTCATACATTTTTATTTTTTTCATCTTTAAAACTATAAATAGACTTAACAAAATTCCTTGCACGATATATCCCAAAAGATAAAAGAGATATAACGTAAATGGCCATTGAAACTCTCTTGGTAAAACAAACAAATGACTTATGCCCCAGATCTTTTTAGAAATATCAAAAAATGAAATGATTTTTAAAACTCCACTAGAAACCAAACAAGAAACTATTCCAATTGAAATCATCATTAAGCTTATTTTTTTTAAAATAAAAAATGCTAAATGATGATTTTGATAACCATTAGCAAGCATGATGGCAAATATTTTTTGATTTTCATAAAACATCGATAAAACCATATATCCCATTAAAACGATTGCAATCATAAAACTTAAAAAAATAAAAACAAGACTAACCTTTTTAAAAAGATCAATAACTTTAAAATAACTTTCATATTCTTCATAAATAGGTGCTATACCTTGATATTGAACTGATAAATGCGTTAAATAATCTTTCATATATTTATGATTTTTAACATAGACAATACACGTTGAAACATCAATGCATTGAAGGGCTATTGCATTGGATAATGAATGATAATAAAGAACAGGTTCTTGATAATCATCTTGAATTACTCCTTTGATTTTTAATGTATATTGATGATGATTAAGTTTATAAATAAGTTTATTTTGTTTTATTTTGGTAATTAAAGCATGATTGACATAAACTTCATTTTGCTTTGTTTTTTTGTTAATTGAAAAAGATTGAAAGTTTTTAAGACCTTCAATCTTTCCTATATCTAAATGATATTGATATTTTCCTTTCAGTTTTGTTATTTCTTTTTCTTTAAAGGGTTCTTGATTTTTCTTTTGAATCATAACTAAATTATTATTTATTGCTTGATTATATTGTTTTTGATAATAACCATTAAATCCTTCTAAACCAGTAATAATGAGCGTCATTGCTAGTACCATATAAATTTGTGAAACAAACATCATCACCCATTTCTTTTTATCTTTTAAAATCATTTGGATCATTTCTTTAAACAATAATCCACATTTTGTTTTTCTTATTTCATAACGTGAATATAATTGATGGTTCCAATCATAATGATGTTTTAAACATTCAAAATTCAAATGATAAGGTGTATATTTTGAAATTTTTTGATCATGAGAAACAATAAGAATAAGGCGTCTTTGACTCGCTTTTTTTAAAAAACGATAAACTTTTTGACGATTTATTTCATCTAAAGCTCCTGTCGGTTCATCACATAAAATAATAGGACTTGAACATAATAAAGCACGAATAAGGGACACGCGTTGTTTTTGCCCACCTGATAAATTCTTTACCTTTTGATTTACTAGTTCATTTAATTCAAAGATTTCTAATAATTCTTGTAACTGTTTTTCTACAACCTTTATTCCTTTTAAGTGACAATAAAATAAACAGTTATCTTTAACACTCAAATAATCAATTAACTGATAATTTTGATAAACAAAACTAATAACAAGTTGTCGATAATCTTTAATATCTTCTATTTTTACTTGATTAAAAAGAATCTTTCCCTCATAGTCTTGATCCAATCCTGCTATTAATTGTAAAAGTGTTGATTTTCCACATCCACTTTCTCCTGTAATAGCAATCAAACCATAATCAGGAAAATGAACATTCAAATTTTCAAAAATAACTCTTTCTCCTTCAATTGTTTTAAATTTTTTTGTGACATTCTTTAACTCTAATCCCATTTTCTTACTCCTTATGTTATAATTGCTTCGGTGATAAAATGAATCAATTTAAATACTCTTTAGATAACAAACGTTATCATACTTATAACTATTATTTAAAAAACAAATACCATCAAAAAGTCGCTAAAGTTGCACTAAATGCTGATTTTACCTGTCCTAATCGTGATGGAACAAAAGGCTATGGTGGTTGTATTTTCTGTAGTTCATCAGGATCTGGAGATTATGCTGGAAATGTTCATGATCATTTAGAAAAACAATTTCAAACAATCTCTCAAGTCATGAAAAGAAAATGGCCTGAATGTGCTTATATTGCTTATTTTCAAGCCAATACAAATACCTATGGTCCATTAGATAAAATAAAAAAAATGATTGCCCCTTTTTTAAACAAAGAAGATGTTAAGGGAATTGCCTTTGCTACAAGACCTGATTGTTTAAATGAAGAAATCGTTCAATATTTAAGTACCATCAATAAACAAAAAGATGTCTATATTGAACTAGGTTTACAAACAATCCATGAACAAACAAGTAAACTTATTAATCGTGGCCATACTTTTCAAGAATTCTTGGATGGTTTAGCATTATGTAGAAAATATAACCTTGAAGTATGTGTCCATATCATCAATGGTCTTCCTTTTGAAACAAAAGAAATGATGATTGAAACAGCTAAAACCTTAGGTCAATTAGATATTCAAGCACTTAAAATACATATGTTATTCGTTGTTAAAAACACAAAACTTCAACAAATGTATGAAAATCATGAATTTAACATGCTCTCTCGTCAAGAATATATTGATATCGTAGTAGAACAACTTCGTTACATTAAACCTGAAATCGTTATCGAAAGATTGACTGGTGATGGTAAAATCGATGATTTAATTGCTCCTTTATGGTCCATTAAAAAGGTAACTATTTTAAATGATATTGATAAAAAAATGAAAGAACTTGATGTTTATCAAGGTGATCTATATAAAAAATAGCCCAGTTTTTCTGGACTGTTTTTTTACACTATTATTATACATCATTTCTTGAGCTATTTTGTCTCAAATTTGTTTCAAATTTGTCTCAAAAAACACTAACCTATTATAGTTGGTTAGTGTTTTTACATCATACCTATTCAGTTTCGATAAGCCCGTAATCTCCATCATTACGACGGTATACAATACTAATAGCATCTGTTTCAGTATCACGATATACGAAGAATGAATGTCCAATTAATTCCATTTGCATAATTGCTTCTTCCATATCCATTGGTTTTGGAGTAATTGTTTTTGTTTTTACTAATACGTCTTCTTCTTCCTCTTCTAAAGGTTCAATTGATGCTAAATTGAATGCAAGTTTATTATCTTTAGATTTTCTGTTTAATCTAGTTTTATACTTTCTAATTTGACCTTCTAATTTGTCGATAACTAAGTCAATTGCATTGTATAAATCTTGATCCACAACTTCTGCTCTTAAAAGTACATATTCAGTAGGAATTGTCACTTCAATTTTTTGTCCGTAAGGATAAGTTCTTACAAGTACTTTGGCTTCAACATTTTCACTTACAATGAAGTATTTGTCTAATTTTGATAATTTTTCACTGACTTTTTCTTCAATTGCTTCAGTAATTTCAATGTTCTTTCCTCTTAATGTAATTTTCATAATTAATTCCTCCTTTTTGATAACTATATTATACTATAAACTTTTCTAAATTCCTACTTTAATATGCTTTTTTATCCTGCTTAAAAAATACACATAATAAAAAAAGCTCAATTCATGAGCCTTTTTCTACATATATTTTTTTAAATTTTCTACCTTATCTAATTGTTCCCAAGGTAAATTTGCTTCAGGTCTACCAAAGTGTCCATAAGAAGCTGTCTTTTTATAAATTGGTGTTCTTAAATTTAAGGTATGAATAATTCCTGCTGGTGTTAAATCAAATTCTTGTTTAATTGCTTCAAGAATCACATCATGAGGTACTTTTTCAGTTCCTTTTGTATCAATATAAATAGATGTTGGTTCTTTTACACCAATTGCATAAGATAATTGGATTTCAAGTTCATCACACATATTGGCCGCAACAACGTTTTTAGCAATATAACGTGCCATATAAGCAGCAGAACGGTCTACTTTTGTTGGATCTTTTCCAGAGAAAGCTCCTCCTCCATGACGTGCATATCCACCATATGTATCAACAATGATCTTTCTTCCAGTAAGACCTGTATCTCCATGAGGACCACCAATAACAAAACGTCCTGTAGGATTGATTAAAACACGATAATCTGTATTCATATCATATTTTTTAACAACGGCATCCATAATGTTTTCTTTAACGAATTTTTTAAATTCTGCTTCATCAAAATCATCATCATGTTGAATGGACATTAAAATAGTATCAATTACTGGTTTTTCATCTGTATAATCAATTGTCACTTGTGCTTTCATATCAGGTCTAGCCCATTTAAAGGTTCCATCATGTCTTAAAGTTGAAGCGTAACGAACTAAATGATGCGCAATTGAAATAGCAAGAGGCATATACCCTTCTGTTTCTTTTGTCGCATAACCAAACATAATACCTTGATCTCCTGCTCCACCAACTTCTTC
>OBAF01001833.1_pt1 | contig 11456 bp, 7 predicted proteins | sample 1517851 | NCBI WGS metagenome assembly OBAF01 (sample SAMN04571706, study PRJEB22368) | human gut metagenome | biome: human gut; material: stool | host: Homo sapiens | place: Luxembourg | collected 2012-10-19 | reverse complement strand
GAGGATTTGACGAGGAGCTGAAGGTTGCATTTAATGATATTGACCTCTGTATGAAAGTGAGAAAATATGGAGTGAAAATTGTATTCACACCGTATGCAGAACTGTATCATTATGAATCCAAATCCAGAGGAATGGAAGATACACCGGAGAAACAGCTGCGTTTTTCCAGAGAAGTAAACTGTTTCCGGAGAAAATGGGAAAGAGAGCTCCTGAAAGGAGATCCTTATTATAATCCCAATCTGACATTAAACAACACAGACTGTTCTCTGAGAAAACAGGAGAAGAACGGAGATTAACATGCCTAAGGAAATATTTGAAGTAGTAAGAGAAAGATTTCATTTATCAGACAGGACACAGTATATTGTGCAGGGACACTGGCCGAAAGATGCGGTGATGGAGGCATATCTGGATCAGCACAAACTGAAGGTGTCTGTGAAAGAAAATGAAAATGTAAGTGCACTGGAACGTTTTAAAGATCCGGAGAAAATGCAGGGAATACAGATTACGGCAACTGTTCAGATACCGGAAAATCTGGAGGGGTATCATAAGCTTGTGATCTATGAGAAGTTTCCGGATAAAAAACATGTCTGGTTTTCCATCACTGCCGGTGAACTGGATAAAAAAAGAGATAAACCGCAGGTATATTTTGAAGAAGAGAGTGCAGAACAGGGAACTGTACGGATCAGAGGGTGGGCCATTGCACCCAAGCCTGTGACTGTCCGTATCTTTGATGCGGATAAAAAGCCGGTTGCTGCTGAAATCCAGAGAACAGACAGGGTGGATGTCAACCAGCTGTTTGAAGAAGCACAGGATCCGGGAAAGACAGGATTCTTTTCTGAGATCACCAACGTTTCGGGAAAATGCCTGTATGTAGTGTTTTATGCAGGCGAGAAGAAAACTGTACATGTGGTTCCTCTGAGAAAAGCTGATATTCTGGCAAAGAAATTAGACAAATATGTAGAAAAAGGAATCCGCTACTGGAAATCTCAGGGTGCGGCGGCTCTTGCTGAGAAGGTAGTGACAAAGGTTAAAAATGTGCGTCAGGGACCGCCATCCTATCAGAAATGGATCAGACATCATCTGCCGGACAGGAACGAACTGGAGAAACAGAAAAAAACATCCTTTGGATACAGACCCAAGATTTCTTTTGTAGTACCGCTGTATAAGACACCGGAGAAATATCTCAGAAGACTGACAGAATCATTTCAGGAACAGACTTATTCAAACTGGGAACTTTGTTTCTCTGACGGAAGCGGCGCACAGTCACCGCTGACGGAATTGTTAAAAGAACTGACAGCGAAGGATAACAGAATTAAATACGTTTCTCATGAGGAGCCGCTTCAGATTTCAGAGAATACCAACAGTGCCATTGAAATTGCAACAGGTGATTTCATTGCCTTTGCAGACCATGATGATGAGCTGACGCCGAATGCATTATTTGAATGTGTGAAAGCAATAAATGAGAAACCGCAGACACTGGTGATCTACACAGATGAAGATAAGATGTCTATGGATGGACATAAATTCTTTCAGCCGCATTTTAAACCGGACTATAATCCGGATCTGCTGTGCACGGTCAATTATATCTGCCATCTGTTTGTGGTATCACGAAAAGTAATTGAAAAAGTTGGCGGGCTGCGAAGTGAGTTTGACGGTGCACAGGATTATGATTTTGTGTTACGCTGTGTGGAAGCAGTAAAGGATGAAGAAATCTGTCATATTCCCAAAATCCTGTATCACTGGCGTTGCCATGAGGACTCCACAGCAGAGAATCCCGAGAGCAAGCTTTATGCCTTTGAAGCCGGAAGACGTGCAGTACAGGCTCACTATGAGAGAACAGGAATCCACGCAGAGGTTTTTAAGGGTGAATATCTGGGGCTGTACAGAACGAAGTTTATCAGAGATCATGATCCGCTGATTTCTATTATTATTCCGAATAAAGACCATATTGATGATCTGAAGAGATGTATGGAATCCATTGAACAGAAATCTACGTACAAAAATTATGAGTACATTATTGTAGAGAATAACAGTACAGATTCTGCTACTTTTGAATATTACAAAAAACTGGAGGCAGAGAATCCGAAGGTTCGCATGGTATACTGGGACGGAGTCTTTAACTATTCTGCCATTAATAACTATGGTGCATCTTTTGCAAAGGGTGAGTATCTGCTTCTGCTTAACAATGATACAGAGATCATTAATCCGGACTGTCTGGAAGAACTCCTGGGTTATTGCATGCGTAAAGATGTAGGCGCAGTGGGTGCAAGACTTTATTATGAGGATGATACGATCCAGCATGCAGGTGTTGTGATTGGTTTTGGCGGAATTGCAGGACACTGTTTTGTCCAGCAGAAGAGAGGTACCACCGGATATTGTCACAGAATTATCTGTGCACAGGATTACAGTGCGGTTACAGCTGCCTGCATGATGGTGAAGAAATCTGCATTTGATGCAGTGGGAGGACTTTCAGAGGAACTGGCTGTTGCATTTAATGATATTGATTTCTGCATGAAGCTGAGAAAGGCGGGATATCTGATCGTGTATAATCCATATGCGGAATTATACCATTATGAATCCAAATCCAGAGGTCTTGAGGATACTCCGGAAAAAGTGGCACGATTTAACAAAGAAATTGCCACCTTTGAGAAAAAATGGCCGGAGATCCTGAAGAACGGAGATCCTTATTATAACCCCAATCTCACTCTGAAGAGCCAGGACTTTTCTCTGAAAAGAATCTGAAGATGAAATTGCTATAAAATGAATGTGAAAGAAGATATGTTAAAGAAAAAGAAAGAGATCAATGAAAAAACAGAAATTTTCATTTTTGTATTTCTGGTGTTTATCCTGCTGACAACCTGGGCGATGACACAGCCTTTTAATTCAGGGCCGGATGAACAGATGAGATATTATGTTGCAGATTACATTTATAAACATCATGGAGCTCTTCCGGGGGGAGATGATCCGGCTGTCAGGAATAAAGTGTGGGGAATTTCCTATGCATATTATCCGGTTGTATCTTATATGGTGTCTGCATTATTTATGAGAATATCCCGGCTTTTTGCAGATCCGGGATACTCCATGTTCAAAATTGCACGTATGGCAGATGTACTGTTTGTCACAGGTGCAGTGTATTTTGTTGTAAAAGCTTCGGGCAAACTGTTTCCGAAAGAAAAATATTCCAGAGAAGTTAGATGGCTGTTTGCAGCACTGGCAGGATTTATGCCGCAGGCAATCTTTATGGGAACTTATGTGAATACAGACTCACTGGCACTGCTGGCAGCAGCCATGATCTTGTATGCATGGGTCTCTTATCTGAGAGAAGACTGGACATGGAAAAACTGTATACTCCTTGCAGTGGGAATGGCCGTATGTGCATTGTCTTATTATAATGCATACGGTTGGATACTCTGCAGTTTTTTCTTCTTCTGTTTTACGGTATTACTCTGCAGAGAAGAAGCTTTTTCACAGAGAGTTCGTTTCCTTTTCAGCAGAGGAGCAGTGATCGCAGCAGTTACTTTAGTTCTCTGCGGCTGGTGGTTCATCCGTAACGCAGTTTTGTATAACGGAGATTTCCTGGGAAGGAAATCCTGTGCGGAATGTGCGGAAAAATATGCTCAGAAGGATTACAGACCTTCACTGTATCCGACGCCTGCAAAGCTGGGATGGAACTGGAAAGATATTATCCTTTATCAGGATCCGGGCTGGTATCATAACTGGATTCTGACAGTGTGTGTAAGTTTCATCGGTACTTTTGGACAGATGGAAATTTATATGCCATATACGGTCAGCAAACTGTATATGCTGTTCTTTGCTGTTGGGATCATCAGTGTATTTTTTGTAAAAGAGACATTTGATCTGAGAAAAAAATGTATGTTGCACAGCGGAAAGCAGTTGGAAATGACAGATGGAAGATTAAAACAAAGGTGATATCCCGAGAGTGGAATAAAGAAGGTATTTTCCATTTGATGATGGTATTTCTGATTATGATTCCGGTATTTCTGTTTCTGTATTATGTTTATTACAGTGATAATCAGCCACAGGGAAGATATCTTATGCCTGCATTATATCCTCTGATGTACTTTGTTACGCTGGGCTGGAATAATATTCTGACAAAAACAGTGAAAAATGAAAAGGTGCGGAGTCTGATATACAGAGTACTGACTGTACTGCTGGTGATTTCGCCATTTGCCTGCTGGGCATTTTTAATCTTGCCTTAAAAGAAATAAAGGGACTGCCGCATGAAAAGCTTTTGCGGAAGTCCCTTAAATTTATCTATTTTATCTATCAAAGAAATGGTTACTGTCTGGTATTCAGAAGCAGGCTTCAGGATTTGATCACTTTGATCATCAGGAACAGGAAAAACAGCAGGAATGCTGCCCCGATCGCCCCGATGATATAATAAGGAGCAGTTGTATGGGAAGCAGAATATGCCTGTGCTGCCTCCATATTCTTCTGACCGGTTACTGCGGCATCATTTGTCTGCTGCTCTGCGTCTTCCAGAATCGCAGTTCCTACAGGAGTTCCTCCAAAGTAATACTGGCGTGTGATCTGTCCGTCAGAAGAAGTATCTTCTGTGGTCAGATTATCTTCTGTGGCACCGTTTGGTGCAATGACTGTACCACCGGAAAGACGGTTAAAATCATCGTCTGCGATGGTAAGGGGTGCAAAATTGTCAAAACCATAATTGAGAAGCGCGATCGCTTCATTATTGGTAACACCGGATGCGCCATTTAATACAATGCATACCAGCTTCATGTTATTTTTGGAAGCTTCACATACCAGGGTACTTCCGGAAGCTTCTGTGTACCCTTCCTTACCGCCGATACAGGGTTTATAATAACCGTCGCTGGTGCTGTTTATCATGGTAAAATTGTTTGTGAGTACACGTTCACCGCCGGAAACATTTGTTGCCGGAAGTGTATAGGAAGTAGTTGCTGCAATGGTGCGGAAAGTGTCATTTGCCATAGCTGCTTCCATGATCAGAGCCATATCATGGGCGGTGATATGCTGGTTCTCATCAGGAAGACCGGTAGGATTGGTAAAGACAGTATTGGTGCAGCCAAGTTCCTGTGCCCGGGTATTCATTGTCTGTACAAAAGCATCCACAGAACCTCCCACATGTTCAGCTACCTGCAGTGCGATATCATTGGCAGAGGCAACCATGATGGCATATAAACATTGTTCCATGGTGAAAACCTCATCTAACTGTGAGGAAATATTGGCTCCTCCGTCAGTAACACCGGAAACACCGGTTGCAGTCATGGTTACCTGTTCATCCAGACTGCTGTTCTCAAGAGCAACCAGGCAGGTCATGATCTTGACTGCGCTTGCAGGGTAAAGGGGCTGATCTGCATTTTTGGAATACAGGACTGTGTTAGTGGAAGTTTCCATTACAATTGCTGCGGCAGACGAAATATCGGAAGCCTGGGGCCATCCGTCGATACCGTTGGTGACTACGACAGACGGATCTGCTGTCTGTGCGGCGGCGTCTGTATTCTGAGCTGTTTCTTCAGCAGCAGATACCGGAAACTGTGAAAACATGGTGACAGCACCAAGTCCCAGAGCCAGCAGGGCTGCAGTGATTCTTTTTTTCTTTATCATCATGGTATATAATACTCCTGTGCATAAAAATGTTGAAAAGTAACTGTTCATTGTATGTGAACAGTAACCATAAAAACAATAACAGTATAACACATTTCTCTCCTTTCTTGCAAAAAATATCATACAATGTTAAAATAAAAAATCATAGTAAAAATCGAGGTTATCATATGAGTAAAAAACCATCTGCAGGAGGAAAAATCCAGTGGACGAAAATGTTCAGGAAGCTTTCCCCCTATACGATCCGGAAAGGGTTCCGCTACATGAAGCATTATGGACCAAAGGAATTCTGGATCAGGCTGCATGAACGTTTTGAACCGGAAGAAGTACCATATGGTCCATGGTACCGGGCTTACATTCCGACGGAGGAAACACTGGAAACACAGAGGAAACAGAAATTTGATTATTCACCGCTGATCAGCATTGCAGTTCCGGCTTATCAGACACCTGTAGAATTTTTGAGACAGATGATAGAATCACTGATCGTTCAGACTTATTCAAACTGGGAGCTGTGTATCGTAAATGCAAGTCCTGACAATGAGGAGATGCAGAAAGTACTGGCAGAATATTCAGCCGGAGATTCCCGGAGAACCTTGGCATTGCAGAGAACACAAACCGCGCGTTTGCAATGGCAAAAGGTGAATTTGTGGGGCTTCTTGACCATGATGACCTGCTGGCACCCAATGCATTATATGAGATCGTGAAAATACTGCAGGATCATCCGCAGGCAGATGCGCTTTATACAGACGAGGATAAGGTTACAACAGAACTGGACGAGCATTTTCAGCCACATCTGAAACCGGATTTTAATCTGGATCTCCTGCGTTCCAATAATTATATCTGCCACTTTTTTGTAGTGCGAAAGAGTATTGTAGAAAAGACCGGAGGTTTCCGAAAAGAATTCGACGGAGCTCAGGATTACGATTTTATATTCCGCTGTACGGAGAATGCCGGAGAGGTTTTGCATGTTCCGGAAATCCTGTATCACTGGAGAACACACAAAGCCTCCACTGCAGATAATCCTGCCAGTAAAATGTACGCATTTGAAGCCGGCAAGAGAGCAATAGAAGCTCATCTTGAGAGAACAGGTACGAAAGGCGAGGTAAGCCATACACAGGATCTGGGCTTTTACCGGGTGAAATATCCGGTGCAGGGAAAACCTCTGGTGTCTGTTATCATACCAAACAAAGACGAGAAAGAGACCCTTCAGACCTGTCTGGAAATGTTGGAGAAGAATACCGGTTATCAGAATTTTGAAATCATAATCGTGGAGAATAACAGTACCACTGATGAGATTTTCCGATATTATAAAGAGCTTTCCGGAAACCGAAAGATCCATCTTTTGAGATGGGGAAAAGAATTTAATTATTCTGCCATCAATAACTTTGCTGCGGCGCATGCAAAGGGAGAATATCTGCTTTTCCTGAATAATGATGTAAAATCCATCAATCCGGACTGGCTGGAAGAAATGCTTGGAGTGTGTCAGCGTCCGGAAGTGGGCGGTGTCGGAGCAAAGCTCATTTATCCGGATAATACGATCCAGCATGCAGGATGTGTGATCGGAATGGGCGGTATTGCGGGGCATATGTTCGTAGATATGCCTGCGGACCGTACCGGCTATCTGCATAAGGCATCCCTTCTTCAGGATATGAGTGCAGTGACTGCCGCTTGTCTGTTGATGAAGAAAGAGGTTTTTGAGCAGGCAGGAGGATTTACAGAAGAACTGGCTGTGGCATTTAATGATGTGGATCTTTGCCTGAAAGTAAGAAAAAACGGCTATCTGATCGTATATGATCCCTATGCGAAGCTTTATCATATGGAATCAAAGACCAGAGGAGCTGAGGACAGCAAGGAGAAAGTGCGCCGTTTTCAGACGGAGATTGAATATATGCGATGTCACTGGATAGACATTCTCAAAAACGGAGATCCCTGTTATAACAAAAACCTGTCTCTTACCAAATGGAATTATTCTCTGAAGCCAATCCCGGGAATGGAGACAGAAGCAGGACAGAAAAAAGAGAAGACAGGGAGGAAATCATGCAGGAAGTATCAGTGATCATTCCGAATTTTAATGGGATGGCTTATCTGGATGGCGTACTTGCAGGTCTGGAGTGTCAGACTGTAAGCAATTTTGATGTAATTCTTGTGGATAATGGATCCAATGACGGAAGCTGTGCTTTTGTTGCTGCAAGGTATCCATGGGTCCATCTGATCGAACTGCCGGAGAATTTCGGATTCTGTAAAGCGGTCAATGAAGGGATCAGAGCATCACGCTCACCTTATGTACTGCTTTTAAACAATGATATTGAAGTAACGGAGAATTTTATAGAAGAAATGCTGTCAGCCATCAAAAGGCATCCCAAAGCTTTCTCCTGTGCTGCCAGAATGATTCAGTTTCATGACAGGGACAGGCTGGATGATGCAGGAAACTATTACTGCGCGCTTGGATGGGCTTATGCAAGAGGTAAGGGGAAAGATATCCATACCTATGAAAAGGAAGAGAAGATTTTTGCTTCCTGCGCAGGAGCTGCTATTTACAGAAAGAAGATCTTTGATGAACTGGGATATTTTGACGAAGAACATTTTGCATATCTGGAGGACATGGATGTGGGATACCGGGCCAGGATCTACGGATATGAAAACTGGTATGCACCTGATGCCATGGTATACCATGTGGGAAGCGGTACCAGCGGATCCAGATATAATCAGTTCAAGATCCGGTATTCTTCCAGAAATAATATTTATCTGATATACAAAAATATGCCAGTGTTACAGATTATTATCAATCTTCCGTTTCTTGTTGCAGGATTTGGAATCAAAATTCTGTTTTTTACGCTGAAAGGATTCGGAAGAGAGTATATTGCGGGAATTAAGAATGGATTCCAGATCAGTAAAAAAAATCATAAAATACCTTTTAAATTTCAAAATCTGTCAAACTATTTTAGGATTCAAGTTGAATTGTGGGTGAATATCTTCAGGCGTTTGTGCGGATGATAAGAAAGAAAGATAAATTTTTATTGCTTTTATAAAACAACTATTATAATATAGAAACGATAAAAAAATGAGGTGACAAAAGATTGCTAAAGGACAATGAAAAGAATTTCAGTCGTCTCCATATGATCATTGATGCAATTGTACTGGTACTGTCATATTTTCTGGCATGGCTGATCCGTTTTGTTGGTCCTATGGCAGCAACAGCAGTCAGAACCAGAAGCTTTCAGCAGTATATGCTGATGCTGGTTTTTATTGTACCGGTTTATCTGTTGTTGTATCAGGCTTTCACATTGTATACTCCCATGCGGATGCAGGGGCGTCGGCTTGTATTGGCTAATATTGTAAAGGCCAACTCGCTTGGGCTCCTTATTCTGATGTTTACATTTTACATGATAGATGAGAGCGATTTTTCCCGTTCTACTTATATTATGTTTTATGTAATCAATATTGTGCTTCAGTGGTGTGCCCGAATGTTGATTTTCGCTCTTCTGAGAAATATGAGAGAGAAGGGACTGAATCAGAAACAGATGATCTGTGTGGGATACAGCCGCGCAGCAGAGGAATACATTGACAGAGTTCTTGCCAATCCTCAGTGGGGATATGTGATCCGCGGAATACTGGATGACAATGTTCCGGCAGGAACAGAGTACAAGGGAATCAAAGTTCTTGGAAGGATTGCCAATCTGAATATAATACTTCCGGAGAACCGGCTGGATGAAATAGCGATCACTCTGGGCTTAAGTGAATATTACCGCCTGGAAGAGATTGTAGCACTGTGTGAAAAATCCGGAGTACACACCAAGTTTATCCCGGATTATAATAAGATCATTCCGACAAAACCATACACAGAAGATATACTGGGACTTCCGGTTATCAATATCCGTTATGTACCGTTGAACAATACATTCAATGCACTGGTCAAGCGGGCGATGGACATTGCAGGATCTATTGTTGGAATCATAGTAACCTCACCGCTGATGCTGTTAATGTGTGCTATCATTAAGCTGACATCACCGGGACCACTGATCTATAAACAGGAGAGGGTTGGACTTCATAACCAGACTTTTCGGATGTACAAGTTCCGTTCCATGGAAGTACAGCCGGAATCGGAAGAGAAGAAGGCATGGACAGTAAAGAATGACCCAAGAGTAACACCCATCGGAAAGTTTATGCGTCACACCAGTATTGATGAACTGCCACAGCTTTTCAACATACTGAAGGGTAACATGAGTCTTGTGGGACCACGACCGGAGCGGCCGTTTTTTGTAGAGAAATTCAGAGAAGAAATCCCGAGATATATGGTGAAACATCAGGTTCGCCCGGGACTTACCGGCTGGGCTCAGGTGAATGGTTACCGCGGAGACACATCCATAAGAAAAAGAATCGAATATGACCTTTATTACATTGAAAACTGGAGCATAGGGCTGGATATCAAGATTATATTCCTTACATTTTTCAAGGGATTTATAAACAAAAATGCATATTAAGATAAGGGGAAAAAGGCATGGCTAAACCAGGAAAAAAGAAAAAAGTACTGTTTGTGCTTGAGATCATTGTACTGCTGCTGTTTATTGGCGGGCTGTATGTGTATGGACAGATTTCTTCCAGGCTGGATAAGATTGAGCAGCCGGAACTGAAAAAGGAAAAAATAGTCGTAAACCAGGAAGCACCAAAGATGACAGGCTACAAGACTTATGTGCTGTTTGGTATTGATACCAGAGGGGAAGGCTCCCAGTATTCTGCACAGAACAGTGATACCATGATCATTGTGAGTGTAAACAACGATACAAAAGAAGTGCGTATGGTTTCCGTATACAGAGATACACTTCTCAATGTTGGAGATGATACCTATACGAAGGCAAATGCAGCCTATGCGCTGGGTGGTCCGGAACAGGCGATCACTATGTTAAATACAAACCTGGATCTGGATATTTCCGATTATGCGACGGCTGATTTTTCCGCACTTGTAGAAGTGATAGATGATCTTGGCGGTCTTGATATTCCGTTATCTTATGCGGAAATTGAACATATGAATAACTATTGCGTGGAAACATCCAAGCTGACAGGAAAAGATTACACTCCGATCGAGAAACCGGAGCCAAAGCCGGAAGATCAGGAAGCAATTGTGGGAACTTATCATCTGAACGGTGTACAGGCGACATCCTATTGCCGTATCCGTTATACTGCAAGTCTGGATATGGGACGTACAGAGCGTCAGAGACGAGTACTTGGAATGCTCTTTGATAAGGCGAAGATAGCAGGTCTTTCTTCTATCTTTAAGATTATGGATGATGTATTCCCGATGGTTACAACATCTCTTTCAAAACAGGATATTCTGGGACTTATTCCGACTCTGATCGGATATAAATTTACAGACAGCACGGGATTCCCGCAGAAGTTTAAATTCTCTAATATCAAGGGAAGTATTATTGTTCCTACTGATCTTGAGAACAATGTAGTTGAACTTCACAAGTTCCTGTATGATGATCAGGATTATACTCCGTCTTCTGAGGTAGTGGCCCGCAGTAATAAGATACTTGAGATCGTCGGCGGAGAAGGTAAGCTGGATGATGCAGCCAAGACTACGACACAGGACACTGATACCACAAATGCAAATGACACTTTTGTATGGTCCGGCGATAATACCTCCGGCAGTACGGATAACAGCGGCGATTATGATTATGACAATGATTATGATAACGGTGGTTATGATGGCGGTTATGATAATGGCGGCGGAGATAATGGCGGCGGTGGCGATTATGATAACAGTGGTGATGACGGCAGTTATGATAATGGCGGCGATGACACCGGCAGTGACACTGGTGGTGGAGACTACGACGGCGGCGATGACACCGGTGGAG
>OBAF01001832.1_pt1 | contig 11462 bp, 10 predicted proteins | sample 1517851 | NCBI WGS metagenome assembly OBAF01 (sample SAMN04571706, study PRJEB22368) | human gut metagenome | biome: human gut; material: stool | host: Homo sapiens | place: Luxembourg | collected 2012-10-19 | reverse complement strand
CACCTTCGGCAACCTTCATATGAAAATGATCTCTTCCAAGAAGCTTGCCCTGCCTGATAAAGAACACCTGCACAACTGCGTCCTGACCGTCACTTGCACACGCAATGACATCTCTGTCATTAACATCATCGGCTGTAATCTTCTGCTTCTGTGCAACCTGCTTGACACTCATTAACAGGTCTCTGTATCTTGCAGCTTCCTCATACTCCATCTTATCAGACGCTTCCTGCATCTGCGTTGTAAGCCTGTCCATAATCTTCTTGTAATCACCATTTAAGAAAGCTACAACCTCATCAATTCTTCTTCTGTATTCCTCACCGCTTACATATCCCTGACATGGTGCATCACACTGTCCGATATGATAATTAAGACACGGCCTGTCCTTGCCCTCATCTTTAGGCAGATTTCTGTTACAGGTTCTTACCTTATACAGTTTGCATAGAAGTTCAATAGTGTCCTTGACTGCTGCCGCAGAAGTGTAAGGACCGAAATACTTACCTGCTCCATGCTTCATCTTTCTTGCAAAAAGTACCCTTGGATACTCTTCACCAACGGTAATCTTAATAAAAGGATAACTCTTGTCATCCTTTAGCATGGTATTGTACTTAGGTCTGTGCTCCTTGATAAGATTGCACTCCAAAACAAGCGCCTCAAGTTCAGAATCTGTGATAATATACTCAAAGTACTGAATATGTGACACCATCTGCACAATCTTGGCAGACTTATTCCTGCTGCTCTGGAAATACTGTCTTACACGATTCTTTAAAATCTTCGCCTTACCTATATATATTATATTGTCCCACTTATCATGCATAATATAAACTCCCGGTTTTGCCGGGAGTTTCTTAAGCTCTTCTTCTAAATTAAACATACTATAAGCTTCTTCAATCCTCTGGCTTTCTTAAGTGCGTAGCTTCGCACCTGTCTTATAGTATTTATTATCCCAGTTATGTCAGCTTTGTCAACACATTTTACATTACCAAATCTGACCTCAAGGATTGTCTGCACTGCTTTCTCAAGTCCAATTCCCTGCAGGCTGCTTTCAGCTTCAATAATCCTGTATATATAATCCTGATAATCCTCGCTTGAAAGCCTTTCAAATCCTGAAAATGCCAGAAGCTTTTCAAGATAATTGTATAGCCTGAATAACTTTTTATCATCAGCTTTATCCGGATTAAGAAGTACATTTCTTGAGACAATCCTTAAAATGCATATCATAACCAGTACCATAACAATCAGTCCTGCAAATGCTGCAACAATATACCTGACATTGATATGTATTTTCCCTATACCTAATCCCTTAGATGTAGAAAATCCTGTTAATGAGTCATAATCATAATTATCCTCTGTACTGGTATTATCTGCCGTATTACCTACAGAACCGTTAAATTCCTGCATGCCATCATCTGTCTCAGAATCACTTTGTGTGGCTTCTGTAGATGCCTGTGTATCCTCCTCCGGCAAATCATCACCATATCCGGGAGTCGGGTCTATAGTAACCCATCCATATCCACTGATAAATACTTCAACCCATGCATGTGCTGAATTATCCATAACTATATAATTATCATAATAATCACTATTCTGTGTTCCTGAAAGGCTTGTATCAACTACATAACCGGCACAGTATCTTGTTGGAATTCCTGAACATCTTAAAATAACTGCTGCCGCCGTAGCAAAATATGTACAATATCCTCTTTTACTTTCATTAAGGAAATAATCAACTGCATTCCTGCCTTCAGGAACCTTCCCCGGACGCATTGTATATGAATAATTCTTTCTTAAATAATCGCATACATAATTAATATACTCTGCTTTTTCCACCTCGTTAGAAAATGTTCTGCTCTCAAAAATCTTTCCAACAGCCTCCCTGTCCTCATTTCGTACAGTAAGATACTGTGATTTGTTTACAAAATTTTCATATGAATCAAAAACATTGTCACTCCTGTACTTCTTCATCAACTGTCCCATCTGGGTATAATTAAGCAGGGTGCCATCTTTAATATAATATTCCACATCATTATTAAGTTCCGGATGCATTCCCTTGCTGTCCGTGAAAGTAGGTGAATAAAACTTCAATCTGTCAACCAGTGCCTGCTCATCCTTTTCCAGATTATATAATTTTCTTTTAGTAAGATTTAAAACAAAATCGTTTACATTATTTGTATAAGTATACTGCTTCTCCCTTGTATCTATCCATTTTGTCCAGTTATTAGACTCATATTCTCTTGCCTTAAAAAGACTGATATACTGCGTTGCTCCATTTGAAACAGTTTTATAAGTGCCGACTTCTTCATCATTATAATAAAGCTGGTCTATCTGTCCTATGTGTCCGTCACCAATTCCTACTGCCGCATTTACAGCCTCTTCATTAACGCTCTCCTCACTCCTGCCATCAAGGTCAACACCGAATTGGTCATAAGCAAAATCACTTACCATGTCTCTCGCATTTTCAAAAAAATCACTTCTTGAATATGCTGATTCTGGCATTATAATCAGAACAATGCCTGCTACAACAAAAGAGGCTATCACCATAATATTTGCATTAGTATTGCGTTTTTTTCTTTTCCCCAGTGCCATTGAATCAAATATGAATAGAATACTAAACACGATGCTTATTGTAGGTGGAATGATTACTGCAGCAACAAAAACAGCTAATACAGGAATTACAATAATTAACGAAAACAGCATATTTGTAAATACATTAACTTCCAAGGCTGCCAGTATTGCTATAAACATAATCCACAGAATCAATGTGATTAATACCACATTTCCTGCATCTGCCTTAGAATATAACAGTTCATCGGTTTGACCTAAATCCGCAGCTGCCTTGTCCATAAACATATATGTTATAGTCTTCGTTCCATTATAAATATTCTTTATATTGATAATGCCATATATATCTACAGGTACAAGCAATGCAACGAATCTGTGCCATCTTGAACCTGCAGATAATATGATTGTATCAAGCACAGAAAAAAGAGCTGACACCATCATAACCAGCCCAAGTCCTGCATAATTTTCTGTTACAGTAACGAATACCGACGAAACGCCTGCTGTCCCCAAAAATGTTATAAGTATACGCAATATTAATTTATTAGTATCAATAATCCGCCCTTTTTTCATGCATACCCTCTTATATGTTAATCATTATTGTCTGTTATAATAACCGGTTCGGAAATCATTTCCAGTTCTTCCCGCTTATATAAATCCTGACACACTTTATTAACTGCATTATCACTACATTTAAGATGCATAATTCCCATAATCGCTGACATACAGCTCCCCCTGTCTGAAAACCTGTATTCCACGATTTCTCCAGCACCTTCATCCCAGCCTGCGAACTCACATTGTACCCCTGACTTTAAATACTCAAGTCCCTGTGAGAATGCCCGCTTATATATCCTGTTCATTCTTATAAGCTGTTTTTTACCAGACGCATATCCTGTATCCACAACTATTAATGTTTTAAGCACATCATCATTGTACTCTTTAACTATAAAATCGTCCTCTGGCAGAATACTGCTTTTCTTCCAGTGAATAATTCTTGGACTGTCACCATCCCTGTATTCCCTGAGCTCGGTAATCTCATCACCTGCATTTTTAAAATGCAATGATATATTCTCATCATCCTTGCTGTACACACCATCTGTCCACTGAACCTGAACTGGTACATCTTCAGGAATTATACATACACTGCTCATTCCGGCAAAATCTTTTTTCATATGAAAAAACCCCAGATAATCTGATATATCTATAGACTCAACTCCTATATACATATATCCACAGAAATCTGCCGGGAGCTCAATCACTCCGGCAGATTTTGATAATCCCGATTTAACTCTTATTAATGAATGAAATTCATCACCTGTATGATAATACTTATACTTTATATTGATTGTTCCATTAACAAAACTTAAATTGCTCTTGGCTCTCTTTATAAGCCTTATCTTTACTTTATTCCCCTGAACAACAATGTTTTGCTTTACCTGAAGGCTTATTCCCAGACCGGCAGCTGATAATACATACATTATCCATGAACATAAAGGAATAGCTATAATCAGCATAAGCATTATAAATACCTGATATTCGACATAAAAGATATTAATACCAAGCACAGTTAAAAGACAGCCAAGATATAGAATTTTCCTCTTCATATTAATTATCCTTACTACTGTATCTTAGGAACAGGTATACCTTTTAAAATATCCTGTATCGCTTTCCCTGCCGCATCATTTCCAGCTGCTCCGATAACATCCATTACCATTCTGTGTGCAAATGTCTCAACTATAATATTCTTAATATCTGATGGAAGCACATATGTATTTCCTCTTAAAAATGCTTCTGCCTTTGCCATTGCAATAGCAGCTATGCTTCCTCGTGGAGAAACCCCCTGAACAATGCCGTCCCTGCTTCTTGTTTTACTTGCAATCATGGCAACATAATTGTATATTGAATCATCAACATATATATCTGCAACAGCATTTCTTATTCCCTGTATATCCCCATTCTCTAATACACACTGTGACATATCTGCTCTCTTATAATTCTCAGATTGTGTCTTCATAATAACCACTTCATCCTCTATTGACGGATATCCCATTGAAAGCCTTATCATGAATCTGTCCATCTGTGATTCAGGAAGCTTCTGCGTTCCAATCGAACCAACTGGATTCTGTGTCGCAATAACCATAAAAGGATCCGGAAGGTCATATGTTGCGCCATCAACCGTCACCTTATATTCCTCCATTATCTGTAACAGAGCTGATTGTGTCTTAGGCGATGTTCTGTTAATTTCGTCTGCCAGAAGCACATTACACATGGTTGCTCCATGCTTGAATTCAAACTGTCCTGTCTGTCTGTTATACATTGAAAAACCTGTTATATCAGACGGCATAACATCCGGTGTGAACTGTATTCTGTTATATTCAAGGCCTAATGCATTTGCAAATGCCTGTGCCATCGTTGTTTTACCAACTCCCGGAATATCATCAAGAAGCACATGTCCGCCTGCAATAATAGCCATATACACTTTACAGATTACATCGTCCTTCCCTATAACAGACTTCTTAACTTCTCTTAAAACTGCTTTAGATTTTTTTAAGTAATAATTATTATCGTTCATTTTATCCCCCAAAAGCATTGTTTTATTTAGTATTAATGTCAAGCTCCAGTTTATCATATGGCATCTGATTAATTTGAACCGTCAGCATACCATCCTTATCAATCGTATATGTAACAGTAACATATATATCCGACTTTCCTGAAGCTATGTATGATTCCAGTGAATCACTTATTGCTTTATATATTCTCTCTTCTACAGAATACAGCCTTGTATTATTATAATACATCTCAACTGGTACATTACACATAAGGGTTGTGCCTTCACCAATAGACAATGTATCGGTTCTGTTCTGGTATGTTAATCCATCTATCTGTGATGCACCTGAGCTGAATCTTCCCCTGATATTACTAATATCTGCTGACTCTATATTGCCATATAAAATCTGATAACTATCCTGTGAAATCTCAGCATCAGTACTATCATTATCTTTCACATAAACTCCATCCGGTCCGTCTGCGCTTCCTGTTGCAAGCGGATTCTGACTTCTCCTGTAAGAATCTTTCCTTACACTTGAATAATTATTAACTGTCGTTATAAATATTACCACTGCTGCTACAGCTACAACAACCGGTATAATCTTCGTCACCGGAATACCTTGCCTTACTGGTTTTAATTCTACTATTTTATCACTTGTATGTATAGTCTTATCCTTAGAATCATTGAATAATTCGGATTTATCCAAAATTATATCTATCTGGTTTCTTATCTTTTGCTTATCTGGATATTTTATTCTACTCAAGATAATCCCACTCCTTTCTGACTCTTTTAAGCATCGCGTAATACCTGCTCTTCACTGTGCTTAGTTCAACCCCCTGCCTTGCACTAATCTCACTAAAGGTATAACCCTCATACACCTTTAGTCTGAAGGTCTCCCATTCACAATTCTTATGATGACCATACATCTTTTCCATCTCTTCATATGAAAGCTTGTCAAGCACACTTGTCTCCGTGCCTGCTCTTTCATCTGCTGTTTCAGGTATAGTATCATCCATAATCTGGGTAACAATACTCTCATGATACTGCCTGCTCCTGAAATAATCTGTGACCTTGTTGTCAGCAATTCTTGTAAGCCATGTCTTAAATGAAGCTTTTGCATCATTAAAGGTTCCCAACCCTTTTAATGCCGCAATAAATGTTTCCTGCGTGATATCCATCCCAACCTCTTCATCTTTAAGTTTAATATAAATGTGCTTATATACACATTTGTAATAACGGCTTACAAGTTCATCTGCCGCTTTTCTGTCATTATTATCAAGGATTCTTTTTATCAGTTCGACATCCTGACCTTTAGACAGCAAACCCATCTACTCACCCCCGGTTACTATGTATTACATACTAAAAACAATTATCTTTTGTTCTTTCATTGATATATACGGAACAACTTTTAAAAAGGTTTAAAAAATTAAAAAAAATCCTTTATGCATAAAAATTTGTTACACATAAAGGATTATAACATACAAATATTACATTCAGCTTACAATTTAAGCCATTCCATTAACAGTCTTATATTTATACAGCATTTCTGCATGATTCTGCTCCTCAATCTGGATATCAGCAAGAATCTTTCTGATGGCTGTATCGGCAAAATTAAACACATTAGTATTATACTCTCCCGATACAAGTTTTTCAGAGCCAATACTGTCTGTTGCTAAAAATGCATCGCTTTCCTTATCCTCTGACTTGCTCATCACATCATAAGTTGCCTCAGGTTCATACTCTTTTCCCTCACAGTCGTTGCAGTCACATTCAGGAACTTTTCCCTCAAGAATCTGTCCTAATGTGTCATAGTGCTTCTGCTCATTCTTCTCTAATGTAGAGAACAGCTCCTTTAACACAGGATCTTTCGCATCCTGTCCATACTTCTTGTACTTCTTGATACAGGTCTGCTCCTGAGTCTGTAAATCCTTAATCGTAGTCTTTTCTTTTTCATTCAATGCCATAATAAAAAGCCTCCTGATAATTAATACAACCGTATTATTACCAGAAGGCTTAACATTTATTCTTATATGTAATTATTAGAAGTCAACTTCTGTATCATAGTAGCAGCATGTAAGAAGCTTCTCCATCTCTTCCTGACTTGGCTGACGTGGATTAGAACCTGTACATGCATCAAGGATAGCATTGGCTGCGATGTCGTGTAACTTAGCCTTGAATTCTTCCTCTGATACAAATCCTGTCTCTGCCGGGAGACCACCCTCACCATAATTCTTGATGCAGTGAGGAATATTAAGTTCATCATTCATCTTTCTTAACATAGCGATAAGATTGTCAATCTTCTCATCCTGTGTATTGCCACCAAGATGTAAGAAATCAGCGATAAATGCATATCTCTTAGCTGCTGTCTCATCCTTGGCATTGAACTTGATAACCTTAGGAAGATACATAGCATTAGCTGCACCATGGATAATATGTCCGCCTTCAAATGCTGCACCTGTCTTATGTGCCATTGAATGAACGATACCAAGTAATGCATTAGAGAATGCCATACCTGCAAGACACTGTGCATTATGCATTGAGTCTCTTGCTGCCATATCTCCGTTGTATGATTTAACGAGGTTAGCCTTAATCATCTCCATAGCATGAAGTGCCAGTGGATCTGTGTAATCACAGTTAGCAGTTGATACATAAGCCTCAATTGCATGTGTCATGGCGTCCATACCTGTATGTGCTACAAGCTTAACCGGCATAGTCTCTGCAAGCTCAGGATCAACAATAGCAACATCAGGAGTAATCTCAAAATCTGCTATAGGATACTTAATACCTTTCTCATAATCTGTAATAATAGAGAATGCTGTTACCTCTGTAGCTGTTCCTGATGTAGATGAAACTGCACAGAAATGAGCTTTCTTACGAAGCTTAGGAAGACCGAATACCTTGCACATATCTTCAAATGTTGTATCAGGATATTCATACTTAATCCACATTGCCTTAGCAGCATCAATAGGAGAACCTCCGCCGATAGCAACAATCCAGTCTGGCAGCGCCCTTCATAACAGTCTCAACTGATGGATCAGACTCGATACCCTCGAAAAGCTTAACTTCCATTCCTGCTTCCTTGAGGTAATCCTCTGCTTTCTGAAGGAAACCGTTACGCTTCATAGATCCGCCACCAACGCAGATGATAGCTTTCTTTCCTTCAAGTGTCTTGAGGGCTTCCAAAGAACCCTTTCCATGATACAAATCTCTTGGTAAAGTAAATCGAACCATAATAAAACCTCCGTACATAAATATTTGATTGTTAAATTATAAACAAACCCTATGCTTTTATTATATGCTTGCCCGTATAATAATTCAAGTAAATTTTATTATAATTTTTTGTAAATATTCCATGAACATTTATATTTTTATTTTGCACTTTCCATCATGTTTATCAGTTCTTTTATCTGCCTATCAGATATTTGGGCATGACCTTTACAATTATATGTTGATTTATCAGATTCAGCCTCAAACAAATACATTCTATTCTCGTTATTTGAAATCTTAATTTTTATTTTATTATTAAAATCTACCACAATATCATAAGATTCTGCTGTATCAACAACAGGCACTGAATTCTTGTAAATATTACTGACATACTCTGCTATTTTATGAATATTCTGCTTATCATCAATTGAATATGTTTTGTCATCATAGTCAACATTAATCGTCTTACAATACAGCTCAAATCTCGATATACCAACTTTAGGTTTATCCGAATTCAATTTTATAATTATGGCAGCTATTGCTGATATAAACAATATCAGACAAAATATAATTTTTATTATAATTCTTTTTTGCATATGTACCCCCTAAATATATACGAAAAGCATTTCTAAAAGTTTTCATTTACAACTACAAGTTTCTCTTAAACAACATATAACTATCTGCTGTTCCAGTCTGAATCCTATAATAACAAGTCTCCTCTTTTCCATCATTATATATAACTTTTGCCTCTATAAGTATGGCATTAAGCATGTCATTTCTTTCCCTAAGTACCGTATCTGATGATTGTTTATTCATATACCATGAATATGTACTTGTTGGAAATTCCATATACAATATTAAATCCAGTTCTTCCTGCTCTGCTCCCGATATCTTTTTACTTTGCGTCTTAATAACCTTTTTATCAAGGAATTCCTTAAGCTGCACCTCTCTCTTTTCAAACTGTGCGCGTGCATTGTATGTAGTATATACTATTGATTTAACAGAATCAGCATCATATAACTGTGGCCATGTAAAGCCCATTATGTAAACATATGAAATATCTCCATCTTTTACATCCTGTTCTACAGACCTGCTGTTTATCTTGAATTCACCCACTTGTTCCCAATCTTCATATGTATATTCTTTTTCAGGATACTCCACCTCCTGTCTGGCTAAACGGCTGCTGTCACTTGCTGTCTTGTCACTCTCCTGTACTTCTTTATTCTTACATCCAGCTGATACACAGCCACATATAATCATTATCATTATTACAAACTGTTTAATTCTCATACATTCCCCTCACATAATAATACATAATATAGCAGTATTAATAACTATAATCAGAGGTATTCCTTTCCCCGAATTCTTTTTAAAAATGTGCCTTGAAGCGAATACTGTTTCAAGTCCGACTGCTACTGCGAATAGTATCTCCTCTGCCATGAGAATAAGCATATACTGGCTTATCGTTATATTCCTGAATACCTTTGCTGTATTCATATAAGTAAGGCTTATAAGCGGTGCATTAATATATGGCATACCATATGCCTTATACATTATTATCATTTCGATTATATACAGTAAAAATGCACTTGCCCCCACCAATATGCAGACAGCAGCAGCCTTAACTGTATGTTCCCATCTTCTTCCTCTCTTAGACGAGCCAATAAGCATATTCATTCCGTTCTTATATTCCACTGAGCTTTCAGTCTCTGCAATAAGAACAACTCCAAATCCGAGTATAATATATATAAGCAATTTTCTCGTTGCTCCTTTACTGCCAAATATCTGGTCGTATCCCCGTTGTGACATAACATACGCATCTATTCCGTACTGCTCTTTTATCTGTGAAACATATTCAATCTGCTGCATATATTCGCTCATGTTATCAAGCAGTCTCGTAGCATCCATGAGGTTGTACACATATCTGCTTACATCATCCTCACTAAGTTCTCCCCTCTCATACTGTTCTCTTGCAGCATCCAGCTTTGCCTGTGCCTCATAAACATCATTTTGTCTCTGCTCTATAAGACTGGTAAATCCACTGTAATCCCTGCCACCATACTGCTGATAATATTCATCACGCTTCTTTTCATCTTCAGAATATGCTATTTTCTGGTTATTACATATAAATATTGTTATAAACACAACAACACATATTACAATCCAGCCTCTTGCTGTTATTAAAAATTTGTACATTTCTTTCCAGAAATGCGGAAGTCTGGACAAAATCCTTTGAACTCCATGTCCGATTTTTTCAATCATTTTTCCTATAAAGCCAGCACTTCTTCCCGGACGGATAACCTTTCCAAGTAACGCAAGAAATATTGCTGATATTACAGCTATAATAATACACACCATGCACAGCACATTTACCATGCTCACAGGAACACCTGCTATCATGATATTATCATACTTCCTGAGTATATTGCTTACATCCATCACATTTATTATATTAATCTTCTTGAAAATTCTTAATCTGCCCTGCATTGATATATTCTGGTATGCAAATGCTTCCGCTCCGGCAATTATACCCACCAGCACAATTGAACTGATTCTTTTCCTGCATAATGCAAATACGAGTGATATAACAAGCACTATTGCAATAACTATCAAAGATATAATCATATATCTTATAAAAAGATATGTCATTACGCTTATCGGATAAGTGAAATTATTATACCCTTTCAGACACTGTACAGGTGCGATAAGGAAATCCCAGCCACCATACACCACAAGCATAGAGACAAGACCGCATAACTGCATAATCAGTGATACAAATAAAGCACCCAATCCGACTGCAGCAGTGTCCTTAACTGCAAGTCTTATTCTTCCATTGACAGCAGTATAGATAATCTGCCACATTCCATTATCCCTGTATTCGTAAATGTTATAAATAATATATATCATCAACGCAAGAACAACATAGATAGAAATATCATTCTTCAGAAACTGCTCAACTGCCCTACTGTTTAATTCCCTAACCTGTACATTTTCAATCCTTTTATAATCATTTTCCGTTTTATTGATATTAGCTATTGATTCTGATGTACCGAACACACTGAATTTTTTCATATTCGAGGCATTTGTAATAACTGCTTTGACACTTTCTGTATATCCATCAATATAATCAGACTTTTCCTTGTATTCCTTTGCA
>OBAF01001820.1_pt1 | contig 11545 bp, 8 predicted proteins | sample 1517851 | NCBI WGS metagenome assembly OBAF01 (sample SAMN04571706, study PRJEB22368) | human gut metagenome | biome: human gut; material: stool | host: Homo sapiens | place: Luxembourg | collected 2012-10-19 | reverse complement strand
ACTATAGACGATAATGTCGGAAACTCTTTGTGAGAATTGATTATTCATACTTTTTTCCTTTTCTTCTAAGGGTTATTCACTGGCAAATATACGCATTTAATCAAGTTTGTATTGCAATATTTGCTTTATTTCTTATATCTACAAATGGCGTGCCATAAAAACAGTGTATTTGTATTATATATATAAGGTATAACAAATAATAGGCTCTTTTTTACCGATGTTATTTATCTTTCCATATTATATTTATCGTTTTTATCTTTTTATTTTTGTATTTTAAAGTTTGGCGGGTTATCGTCCCGGTCATGATAAAACTTTCTTTCTAAAAACTTTCGTATATCGGGGAAAAGTAGTACTTTAGCGTGGTTTTTCACAAACCGTAGAATGTATAATTAATAATCATTTTAAATGCTTGAACAAGACAGAATTATAAAGATTAACATCGAGGAGGAAATGAAGTCATCGTACATTGACTACTCCATGTCGGTCATTGTTTCACGTGCCCTTCCGGATGTTAGAGATGGATTTAAGCCTGTTCACCGTAGAATTTTATACGGAATGATGGAATTAGGCAATACTTCAGACAAACCTTATAAAAAGTCAGCGAGAATCGTGGGTGAGGTACTTGGTAAGTATCATCCTCATGGGGATTCTTCTGTTTATTTTGCAATGGTACGTATGGCGCAGGAATGGGCAATGCGTTATCCTTTGGTAGATGGACAGGGAAACTTTGGTTCTGTGGATGGTGATAGCCCTGCTGCTATGCGTTATACAGAAGCTCGTCTCAATAAGCTGGGTGAAGCAATGATGGATGACCTGTATAAGGAAACCGTTGATTTTGAGCCAAACTTTGATAATACGCTGGTGGAACCTAAGGTGATGCCGACGCGTATCCCGAACCTTCTGGTGAACGGAGCATCCGGTATTGCTGTTGGTATGGCTACCAATATGCCTCCTCATAATCTTTCGGAAGTGATTGAAGCATGTGATGCATATATTGATAATCCGGAAATTACGGTAGAGGAACTGATGGAATTTGTTAAAGCACCGGATTTCCCTACTGGCGGATATATATATGGTGTGAGTGGTGTACGCGAAGCATATTTGACAGGTCGCGGACGTGTAATTATGCGTGCGAAAGCTGAAATTGAAAGCGGACAAACACATGACAAGATCGTAATAACAGAGATTCCTTATAATGTAAATAAGGCCGAACTGATTAAATATATTGCTGATCTTGTAAATGATAAGAAGATAGAAGGTATCTCAAATGCCAACGATGAGTCTGACCGTGATGGTATGCGTATTGTTATTGACATAAAACGTGATGCAAATGCAAGTGTAGTGTTGAATAAACTCTATAAAATGACAGCTTTGCAGACCTCTTTTGGTGTTAACAATGTGGCTTTGGTTCATGGACGTCCAAAAACGTTGAATCTAAGAGATTTAATTAAATATTTCATAGAGCATAGACACGAAGTTGTTATTCGTCGTACTCAGTTCGATCTTCGTAAGGCGAAAGAGCGTGCGCACATTCTTGAAGGTTTGATTATTGCTTCAGATAATATTGATGAAGTAATTCGTATCATTCGTGCTGCAAAAACTCCGAATGACGCAATAACAGGCTTGATTGAGCGATTTAACCTGACAGAAATTCAGGCTCGTGCAATTGTAGAAATGCGTTTGCGTCAGTTAACCGGTCTGATGCAGGATCAGCTTCATGCGGAATACGAAGAAATAATGAAGCAGATAGCTTATTTGGAAAGTATTCTGGCTGATGATGAAGTATGTCGTCGGGTAATGAAAGAGGAATTGTTAGAAGTCAAAGCGAAATATGGAGATGTACGTCGCTCTGAAATTGTTTATTCTTCAGAAGAATTTAATCCGGAAGACTTCTATGCAGATGATCAGATGATTATTACAATTTCTCATATGGGTTATATTAAACGTACACCGTTGACCGAATTCCGTGCACAAAATCGTGGTGGAGTAGGTTCGAAAGGTACGGAAACCCGTGATGAAGACTTTGTAGAGCATATTTATCCTGCTACCATGCACAATACCATGATGTTCTTTACACAAAAGGGTAAGTGTTATTGGCTGAAAGTATATGAAATACCTGAAGGAACGAAGAATTCTAAGGGCCGTGCTATTCAGAACTTGTTGAATATTGATTCGGATGATAATGTAACTGCATACTTGCGTGTGAAGAGTTTAGAGGATTCCGAGTTTATCAATAGCCACTATGTATTATTCTGTACTAAGAAAGGTGTAATAAAGAAGACATTGCTTGAACAGTATTCTCGTCCTCGTCAGAATGGTGTAAATGCTATAACTATCCGCGAAGATGATAGCGTAATTGAAGTTCGTATGACGAATGGAAATAATGAAATCATCATTGCAAACCGCAATGGTCGTGCAATTCGTTTCCATGAGGCAGCAGTTCGTGTAATGGGACGTACAGCAACAGGTGTACGTGGTATTACGTTGGATAATGATGGTCAGGATGAAGTAGTAGGAATGATTTGTATCAAAGATTTGGAGACAGAATCTGTAATGGTAGTTTCCGAACAAGGATATGGTAAACGTTCTGAAATTGAAGACTATCGTAAAACGAACCGTGGAGGTAAGGGTGTGAAGACCATGAATATTACCGAAAAGACAGGTAAGTTGGTAACAATCAAGTCGGTAACCGATGAAAATGACTTGATGATTATCAATAAGTCTGGTATCACTATTCGTTTGAAGGTAGCGGATGTTCGTATAATGGGCCGTGCTACTCAAGGCGTTCGTCTGATAAATCTTGAAAAACGTAACGACCAGATTGGTTCGGTATGTAAGGTTATGACAGAAAGTCTTGAAGATGAAATTCCGGCAGAAGAGGCAGAGGGTACAATCGTGAGTGATCCGAATGCTGATGTTCCTGATATTGATGATGCAGCGGACGTAAATGAAAACGAAAGCAATAACGAAATTGAGGAATAGACATAATATTAATAATTAATCAAACAACAATCATGAAAAGAGTATTATTTTCTATGGTTTTATTGATGGCTGTTAGCTTCTCATTCGCTCAGATGAAGAATGTGAAGGAAGCAAAGAGTATGGCTAATGACGTAAAACCTAATTTTAAGCAGGCTGAACAGCTTATTAAGGAGGCTATGAAGAATCCTGAAACGAAGGATCTTGCTGACACATGGGACGTTGCTGGATTTATTCAGAGACGTATCAACGAGGAGCAAATGAAAAATGCTTTTTTGAAGAAACCGTATGATACATTGAAAGTATACAATAGTATTCTGAAAATGTATGAGTACTATAATAAGTGTGATGAATTAGCGGAAATACCTAATGAAAAGGGAAAAGTTAAAAACAAATATCGGAAGGCTAATGCTTCCAGTATGTTGGCTGAACGTCCTAATTTGATTAATGGTGGTATTCAGTATTTCAACCTGGACAAGAATAAAGAGGCTTTGAAGTTCTTTGCAACCTATGTAGAGTCAGCTTCTTATCCGATGTTAGCTGATAAAGAATTGGCTAAAAACGATACTCTTCTTCCGCAAATTGCTTATTATGCAACATTAGCTGCTGATAGAGTAGGTGATAAAGATGCGATCATTAAATATGCTCCTATGGCTTTATCCGATAAAGATGGAGGTAAATTTGCAATGCAATTGATGGCTGATGCTTATAAAGCTAAAGGTGATACTGCTGCATGGATTAAGTCTTTGGAAGAGGGTATCCTTAAGTTCCCTGGAAATGATTATTTCTTCGCTAATTTGGTTGATTATTATAATAGCTCTAATCAAGCTTCTAAAGCTATGGAGTTTGCTGATAGAATGTTAGCTAATGATCCGAATAACAAGTTGTATTTGTATGTAAAAGCATATCTTTATCATAATATGAAAGAATATGATAATGCAATCGAATACTACAAAAAAGCTATTGCTGCTGATCCGGAATATGCAGAAGCATACTCTAATGTAGGTTTGGTATATTTGATGAAAGCACAGGATTATGCTGATAAAGCAACAACAGATATCAATGATCCTAAGTACGCTGAAGCACAAGCTGTGGTTAAGAAATTCTACGAAGAAGCTAAACCATTCTATGAAAAAGCCAGAGCTTTAAAACCCGATCAACAAGATTTATGGTTGCAAGGTCTTTACAGAGTTTACTATAACTTGAATATGGGACCTGAATTCGAAGAAATCGATAAGATGATGAAGTAAGATCGTTTTCTGAAAAAATATAAGAAGGCTATTAGAAATAGTAGTCTTCTTTTTTTTATTCAATAGTTTAAAGTAGTAATTGAAAAATCTTATATTTGATATGGACTTGAGTGGAACAGGTAAATTTCTTCATTTAAATAAAAATAGAAAAAGGAGTAAGGTCATTATATTACTCCTTTTTCTATTAAACATAATAAGTATTATTCCCTAATCTTGGATGCTCATTTTTTGCCTGATTTGATCAGCTGTTAATAACAAGCAATGGTGTATCTGAATGGAAAATCATTTTTCTGGCAATACTTGGATTAAATAATCGAGCAAATATATTCCTTTTGTAAGAAGTCAAAGTGATTATATCTATATGATTATCTTTGATATACTGATCAAGTCCTTTTAATAAATTATCATTCATCACTACGTCATAATGAATTTCAAGCCCCGGATATTGCTTGTGAAAATATTCTTTTATACCTGCTAGTTTTATTTCATTCCAGGTATCTTTAGAATCTGTAAGGTGTATCAAAGATACAGAAAAATGGAATGATTTCCAAGTATTAAAGAATGCCTCGAAAGCAATTAGATCTCTTTGATCAAAATTGGTAATAAAGGCAATCCGTTTTGCTTCACTAAACTGTTTAAATGGTGTATTTTCCGGAATAGCCAATACAGCCGTGCGACTCCTGTCAATAACTTCAGCGGTTACACTGCCAATTAAATCAATGTCTTTCTGATTTTTGCCTCGGGTACCCATAATGATAACCATAGGACGCTGTTCTTTAGCATATCTTAAGATTTCCTCCTCTGGAATACCTTCACGTAAGATGCAACTATATTTAACGTTGGGAAATTCGCCTGATGCAACTTTTTCTTTTATCTTCTCTGATAAAGCATTGAGATCAGAATGGACTTTTTGGATAATCGTTTTTACAGATTCTTCATCTCCAATCTGGTAATTGAAAACATCCCCATAAGGCAACGACGATGCATAAATAGGCGTGAAATAGACATGCAACAGGATGACTTCTGCATTTTCTGTTTTTGCCAGGTTGAATGCAAATTCACATGCTTTCATCGAATAATTAGAGAAGTCGACGGGAATTAAAATCTTATTTGATTTATCTTTTACTTTGGGCTCCTTCTCTCCCACTATACTTTCAGACAGCCATGTAGAACTTTCTGTTATTTTCAAAGCACGTGGCAGATCGCTTTCTTTAATTCGTAAACGCACTCCTGATGAAACAACCGGTTGTATTTGATTAACGTTATGAATGTAGGTTTCTATACCTTCATTTTCCAAGACATTCTTTAAGATCTGCGCTTTGGTGTATGTCAGAATGGCCAGGGTTACTAATTTGTCTTCCATAAATGTACATTTTATAAGGTGAAAACAAATAAGAAATCCCAATTGTTTGATTCAATTGGGATTCAGTTTGTTATATTTTAAACTTGCACAGATTCGGTAGCCTGTTCTTTTTGCATACTCATATTCAATTCATCTAGGATTTTTAAAGCCCGATCAAGAACGGTCGTGTCATCCAACATTACAAGCCCACCATCTGGACCGGGCTCAAGATGTATTCCGACGCTTTTTCCCTCCTTGAAATTGTGTCCTCCGAAGAAGTTTCGCACTGTATCTACGTGCAAACCAAGTTCGTCTGCTATTCTATGCATGCTACCGCTAGGCAATGAATCTTTAATTTTACGAAGTTCATTAAACGTTATTGTTCTCATGTCTCATAAATTTAATGGTTAATACTATGTGATTTTTTTATCACGCTATAAACTTAAGCAAAAAAAAAGATAAAACAAATTATTTGCTTATCTTTTTTTCTTGAATATATAAAATCTATTAATGACCTTTATATCACCTCGATAGCAGAAGCAGGTACCCACCCGACTTTTCCATCTTCCAGTCGAATTTCTTTCCATTCTTTCATAGAGTTGTCTTTGACACTTACCTTTCTCCCTTCATGGAGAATAAACAAGCTAGTCCCACTCTCACTTGGAGTACTTCGTACTGTTACACTCGGATTCATTACTATCGCCTCACTTCGATTAACCAAATGCTCTTTTTGTTGCGAAGCAAAAAGATTAGAGCAAACAGTGACAATCAGCAAAATGATTCCTGATATGAATCCTATTTTCTTTAACATAATCTGTTTGGAGAATATAAAGAAATAGAAAGCGATAATCAATAGAATAAAGGAGACAATACCCCATGTGGCCCATGCATCTACACTCATACTATTTGTCAGAGATTTGATCCATGAAACAAAGAATACTTCAGGAACAGGTTCAACCTTATCTATTGTTTTTGCACGTGCCACTTCAAGATTAGCACGGATGTCACCATTTCCTGGTTGTAATAGCAGAGCACGCTCATAATTTAAAACAGCTTTCGCTATCTCCCCTATTTTATAATAACTATTTCCCAGATTGTAATAGACGTCGGCAGCTTCTCCATTTTTCAGTAATGCTTCATATATCTGAATAGCTGCTGCATAATCTTCTTTTATATATGCGGAATCTCCTTCAGCTTTTGTTGCATCTTCCAGTGTATTACTGGAAAATGTGGTATGCGAAGCGTGGATAGAATCAACTCCATTCGTTTGTCTAGTATCAATGCTTAACGAATCTTGTCCGAAACAAGTAAGCGACATTGATAATAATATAAAAAATAATATCCTTTTCATGACATAATCTCTTCTGGGTTAATGTTTTATTGAATTCTCCATTTTGCTTATTACTTCTATTGAAGAAGAATAAACTTTATCCATAGCTTGATTCTCATCACCTGGAGCAAACCGTGCAAATTCACAATCATTCAATGCATTCAGGAATTCTTTGATTAGTTCCTCATTTACTCCGTGATTTCTTAGTTTCTCTTCAATATTATCTTTAGATAAACGAGATACCGGAATATTCAGTTTGTCACTTATATATCCCCACAATGCCTTTAATACCTCATCGTAGAAAGCATCTTTTTTATTTTCGGAGAGTAATTTTCCTGCAAGCTTCATACGCTTCGTTGCCACTTTATTTGCTTTCTTCGTACGCATTTTAGCAACATTTGCATTTTCAGCAGCTTGCTTACGATAAATAATAAAGAAAATAATAAAGGCAAGAGCCGGAATGATATAGAATAACCAATATGTCATTGAACCATAGAAGAAACTTCCTTTAGGTTGGAGAGTAACTTCATTCTGTTTGATATAACGGATGTCTTCACCTAATACTTTCAAGTCCTCTTTATTCGTGAAGTTAGCAATTACTTGATCCGCATTACCTGCACCTTTCTCAACATTTACTACATAATCTTCTGTTTTCAGTGTTTTGTAAGACTTGGAGCGAATATCAAAATAGCTGAAAGATACTCCCGGAATCTTATATGTTCCGGCATGTCTCGGAATTGCTAAATATTCAATAACTTTATTGCCTGTGAGTCCTTCCCGGGTTAATCTGACTTGATTGTCTACTTTGGGATCATATACTTCAAAATCATCCGGGAATTTAATTTCCGGATTAGAAATCAACTTCAGGTTACCTGTACCGGATATTACCAGTTTAATAGTAATAGCATCATTGGTTTTCAGTTCCTTACTGTTGATAGAAGAAGATATATTGAACTCTCCCACTCCACCTGAAAAATCTGCAGGTTTACCCGTAGGAAGCGGATTGACATTTATTGCTATCTTAGGAGTGGAAATATTTTTTTTAATTTCAATGACATTACTTCCTCCATTGAAGAAGGCATCAAAAGGATCATCTGATTGCACAGGTTTTCCGATAGTCATCTGGAACTGTGCCGGATCAATATATAGCTTTCCTGATTGTTGCGGGAAGAGAACAAACTGGCGATAAACCGTTGTATAGTAATTACGTCCCTGATAATGTTCGGGAGTCCATCTTGCATTGGTTGTCATTTCTATTTCTTGAGAATGGAAACCTTTAAAGTCGGGCAATTTCGCATTATTAAGTTGTAAGTTGGATTCTCTGGTGTATATTTTATAGGTCAGGACAAAAGCCTCCTGTTCATACACATTTGTTTTACTGGCACTTGCCATAATAAAAAGGTCCTGATTAGAGACACTTGTACCAGATGAGGAATGTATAGAACCACTACTACTATTATTTTGTCCGCTATTGCCACCTTGATCTTGTGGCAATACTTTAATCTTTACTGAGTTTGCCACCATTTGGTCACCATCGGCAATAATGGAGGCACCGGGTATTGTGTATTCTCCGGCATTATTAGCCATTAATATGTATGTAAATGTAATACTGCTAGTAGATGTAACATTACCATTCACTATTTGAGTACTACTTTGTTGTGATCGGCTTGGACCCATCAATACATCAAAACCTTTGATTGATGGTGCCCGAAAATCTTTCACTTTTTGTGTAGTTACAATATACGACAGCCTGAATTGTTCGCCTACTACCACTGCATCAGGAGCAGAAGCAGTAAAAGACACCTTATCAGCAAACACATAAGTGCTATATGCTATCAATGCCATCAATATAATAATCAGTTTTTTCATTGCTTATGAAATTTATATCATCAACTTTATATTACCAATCTTTTTCCAAGCGACCGCCTTGCATAACTTTTTGTTGCTTCTTCACTTTATCCTGCACATCTTTCTCGTCCTGCATGACAGAATTCAGTAATTGTTCAGCATTTTCCTTTGACATCTGATTATCTTGTTTCTTTTCAGATTTCGGTGGTTGCTGCTGATCTTTCTTTTCATCTTGTTTCTGATCCTTCTGTTTGTCTTTATTCTGGTCCTGTTTCTGATCTTGCTTTTGCTGATCTTTGTTTTGGTCCTGATTTAGATCTTGATTCTGTTGATTTTGTTGGTCTTTCAGCATTTTCTGTGCAAGAGCCAAATTGTACCGGGTTTCATGATCGGTAGGATTATTACGCAGTGACATTTTATATGCATCTACAGCTTTGGCATAGTCTTTACCAGCCTGGAAAATTACTCCCATATTGTGATAAATATGGGCGAGTTTCATTTTATCTTTTTCTATTTTGCTGGCCGATACATATTGTTCCATGGCATCCTGAAACTTTTGCTGTTGCGAAAGGGTATTTCCCAGATTATACATGGATACCGTAGACTTGGGATTAGCTTCCAAGGCCTTCCGGTAGTTCACCTCTGCATCAACAAATACGCTATCATTAAACAGACGGTTTCCCTTACGGATATAGTCGCGTTCTGCTTTCTGAGCCGATACACCAGCTGCTGCTAACAGAAATACAGCGAATAGAATATATTTACTTTTTAACATACGTATAACTATTTCTTATTAGAAAACAGGTGAATGTTCTTAAATAAAGGATTTTTGCGATCCAGAATTAGGATTTCTGCCAATAACAATAGTAGAATAACCCATGCAATAGCCTGGAATTGTTCGTTAAACTCTGTATATACTTTCGACTCTACATCAGATTTCGCCATTTTATTCACTTCTTGATTGATGGCCTTTTGGGCTGAATTAGAATTATCTACTCGTACATATATACCTTTTCCTTCTTTTGCAATTTCCTGACACATAGCTTCATTCAAACGGGTAACGATCACATTACCTTCCCGGTCGCGGCGGTAATCATTCGTTCCTTCCACCGGTATTGGAGCACCATCAGGCATACCTACTCCCAATACACTTACCTGAATACCCTTTTCTGCCGCAGCTTTAGCAGCTTCCACTGCACCACCTTCATGATTTTCACCATCAGTAATAACAATAATGGCGCGTCCTACCCCTTCTTGCGGAGTGAAACTACGAGCTGCCAGATTGATTGCTTCCCCAATAGCTGTACCCTGTTTAGAAATCAACGAAGGACTAATGGATTCTAAGAACATCTTAGCGGAAATATAGTCACTTGTAATTGGCAGCTGTGTAAAAGCGTCACCGGCAAATACAATCATACCTACCTTATCATTATCAAGCTCATCTACTAATCTGGATATTAATCTTTTTGCTTTTTCTAAACGGCTAGGCTGTACATCCTGCGCTAACATAGAGTTTGAAATGTCCAAAGCAATAATTACCTCTACTCCCTTGCGTTTAACCGTTTCCAGTTTTGAACCGAATTGAGGGCGTGCCAGTAATACGGAGAACAAACCAATAGCAACAAAAATAATCCAGAATTTTACATCCGGACGATATTTGGATACGTCAGGCATTAACTGAGCCAACAAAGTCGGATCTCCGAAACGTCGGATATTCTTTCTCCTCTTGTAATTGGAATACAAGTAGAAAGCTGCTAAAAAAGGTAATAGCAACAATAAATATAAATATGTAGGTTCTCCAAATCGAAACATCTTCTTACTATTTTATGATTGGCAAATAACGATTGACAAACATCCTTATGGAATTTTCTTGAGTACCGAATTACGTAATAGTACTTCCAACAAGACACAGAGGAAAGCTGCTAAAGCAAACCAATGATATTCTTCGTCCCGCTTACTATACTCTTTTACATTCAGTTTCGTCTTTTCCAGTTTATCAATTTCTTCATATACTTCTTTAAGCTTCGAGTTGCTCGTAGCCCGGAAATAGTTACCATCTGTCGTTCCGGCAATCTCTGTCAATGTCTTTTCATCAATTTCTACCGGCATACTTACATATTGCACCGTATTTCCGACTGGATAAGGATAAGGAGCCATTCCATTGGTACCTACTCCGATGGTATATACACGAATACCAAAGCTTTTTGCTATTTCTGCCGCTGTCATAGGCGAAATATCTCCCTTGTTATTTGTACCATCCGTCAATAGGATAATAACTTTGGATTTCGCTTTGCTATCTTTTAAGCGGGTTACAGCATTTGCAATACCCATACCGACAGCAGTACCGTCAGTGATAAGACCACATTTGATATTATGTATCATATCCAACAATACAGCATGGTCTACAGTCAACGGACATTGGGTGAAAGTTTCTCCTGCAAATAATGTAATACCGATATTATCATTGGGACGTCCATTGATAAACTCTGCAGCTACGTCTTTAGCAGCTTCCAGTCTGTTCGGCTTCAAGTCTTCAGCCAGCATACTGGTAGAAACGTCGATAGCCAGCATAATATCAATTCCTTCTATCTCACTGTTCTGCCACTTATTAGTAGTTTGCGGGCGTGCAAGAACCAAAATAACTAGTACTAAAGCAAGGCAGCGTAATAGAAATGGAACATGCAACAAATAATTCTTATAACTTTTAGGTGTATGCGCATATACCCGGGCATCTGAAATTTGAAGAGTTGCTTCACTTTTCTTTTGCTTCAGGATATACCATACAATATACGGTAT
>OBAF01001818.1_pt1 | contig 11553 bp, 8 predicted proteins | sample 1517851 | NCBI WGS metagenome assembly OBAF01 (sample SAMN04571706, study PRJEB22368) | human gut metagenome | biome: human gut; material: stool | host: Homo sapiens | place: Luxembourg | collected 2012-10-19 | reverse complement strand
CATAGTCTTTTGAGTCCCGATAGATTCCAAACCATTCCTCATCCGTAAAGTTAAATGCACAATTTGGAAAAAGAATATTGGCTTCTTTATAGATCATCTCGTCTGCTCTTGTGAGTGCCGCCTCGAAACGTTTTTTCCACTCATCATCCTGTGAATCCGCTTTTTTCGCCAGCGCAGCAAATTCATCCCGTATCTCATCATCCACCGTCCACATAACATCCGACGGACCGCTGATCTCATACTTTACCTTTAAATGCGGATAAAGAAGATCTCCCTTTTTGGCATAATGGATCGCAAGCTGCCGGACTTCTTCTATAAGCTTGTACTCTACATGCCCGCTCTTTAATGCTTCCCTGCATTTTTTAATCGTTTTGGCAAGTGCTTCGTTCTCCAACGTAAATGTGTGAAGTGGATGCCCCGGAATCTTCACAAGCTCCGCCGTCTTTGCAAATCTCTGTTCCCGGATAGAATCTACCGTTGCTTTTTCAGCATTTGCGATCTGCTCTTCTCTATTCATACTTCCTACGCTCCTTTTGGCAATGATACTGTGCGATTTATTTTCATATATAGTTTCCTTTTTTTGTATCTTTACTATACGCAATTGGGAGCAGAATTTCCGTTGTTTTTACAACATTATAGAATTTCTCTGATTTTTTCCTCTACCACATCCATGTCTGTTGTCGGCTCAAACCGTTCTACCACGTTGCCATTCCGGTCAATTAAAAATTTTGTAAAGTTCCATTTGATATCTGCGCTCTCCATATAGTCCGGCCGTGTTCTTGTCAGCATACTTTCAAGCATTGGTGTCAGATTACATCTTCCGCTTCAAAATCATAAAATTTACTCATTGTTTTTCTCTCCTTTTATATTTCTTACAATTTAATTGTGTTCAATCTTTATGTATAATAAAATACAACCTATTGGCATCTTTGTCAATAGGTTGTACACAATTAATTTTATTTCATAAATTTTCCAAAGAATCCTTTTTTCTCTGGCTGTTTCTCATCCTCTGAATCCTCTTCTTTTCCTTCCTGCTCTTTCCACTTAAAGTACTCAGAATCCAGATTCACGCTGATCTCAGGGGCAGCTTTCTCTGTTTTTTCTTCCGGCTGTTCTTCCTCCGGTTCTTCAAACGAGATTCCCTGCTGTTCAAAATAATCGCGGTTGATCTTGATCTCTGGCTTCACTGCTGCATAAGGAGAAGATTCCGTATCCTCTTCTTTCCATTTCTTCTCCTTCGCGATCTTCTTATTCCGCTCCTCAATAATACCCATGTATTTGTCCGTATCCTTAAGATCCTGCAGCAGACTCTTTAATTCCAGCTTGTCACCGGAAACCAGTTTTCTTTCATTTGCAAGCTTTTCTCCCATGCTGTCATAGACCGCTTTCACAGACTCATTCGCCTCATCCATAATATCAAGTATCCGCCGGAGCGCTTCATCCGTATACATAACCGACGCGGCATAAACGTCCTCTGCTTTTGCTCTGGCGTCATTGATGATTTCTTCCCCGATCTTCCGGTTTTCCCGCTGCGCCTGCTCCCTGCCCTGCTGCGTCAGTTCATACTCATCCATAACTTCTGACATGCAGACTGCAAGCTGTTTTAAAATATCCAACATCTCTTTCTTATTTACGACCAGATAGTTAGAATCTCTCTCATATGGATTGCTTTTTGATAAAAGGACATGTAATTCCCTGAGAACCTTTTCCATGTTGTCCTGTGCGCTCATTTTGAATCTCCCTGCCAATCCCGACTTATGTAAACTTTCTTTTCAACGTATGTCTGAATGATCCACCGATACCGGAAAATTTTTTTACTTTTTCATCTTGCGGGATTTTACTTTTTTCACAATTTTCTTAATTAATACTATAATGAAAATGACAAGTAAAATCAACACCGCAATCGCACCAACAATGATAGCCGTAAATTTATTTGGATTTTTTACAAGGTCAACGATATTCCTACTGTCATCTACCTGTTTTCTGTAATGTGTGGTGCTGTAGTATTCCGGCACATTGGCTATTCCGTCGCCGTCTGTGTCCTCAAATGACTCCATGTATCTTGCGATCGCATCCCACGCTTTTAACTCTTTTCCATTCTCTGTGATAATGACATCCTCGAAGTCTTCGATCGGTGTTCCGTCGGCGTATTTTGGAACCAGTGATAACAGTCCGTAAGACATATCTGTTACGGCACTTAACATCTGTCCGCTGTAAAGGTCTGCGACCACGCGGTATAATTTATCATCCTCAAGCTCAATTCTCTGTGTACCATCGTCCAAATACACATCTGTCACTTTATTTAAGATCATGCGGTTTGGATTGTAAGTAAAATCAAGTCCGCTGCAATATAATCTCGCCGTTGTCATAAAATCAGAAACGGATGCGTCGATCTCCGCTGCCGTCTTTAACTCTTTTCCGGTCAGATACACGCTGATCAGCGGATAGCCAGGCACTCCGTCTGCACCGATTCCAAGGGAAAAGGAATTGAACACCTGCTCCACGGTAATATCGCCTTTTGCATAGGTGTCACGGACAGTGCCACTTGGAACAACTGCCACATCCACCGGGACACCGTCAAAATCTGCTGCATTTTCCACCGCATACACATAGGCGTCTGACATAATATCACCAAGATTGTGTTCTTCATGGATATTTTCCAGATCTTTCTGTGTGGAGAAATCCACGTCATTTTCCGCTAACACCTGATCCTTGGTATAGCCAAACTGTGCCAGATAGTCGGTGTCCACAGTATCCATAAACTGATCAATGGCGTTCTGTGTCTCTGCATCCTGATCAATGTCTGTTGTGACCGGCACAATTTCGTAAGAAGTCATCTCCCAGCGTCCATCTGCTTTCTGTGTCATGGAAAGTTCACCGAGATTCTTACCATATTCACCGCAGGATACCACATAGGTATCTCCGTGGGCAATTGGCTCTTCCAGTGTTGTATGTGTGTGACCACTTAAGATCAGATCGAGATCCGGCACTGCTTTTGCCAGATTTTCATCCTCTGATTTACTCTCGTCCTCCCAAGTTCCGCTGTGGGAAACGCAGACGATCATATCAACATCCTCGTTCTCCCTGATCTCTTCGACCGTTTCTTTTACCGCCTCGATTGGATCTTTGAATAAAAGTTCACAGGTCGGCGCACAGGCAAGTGCATCTTTACCAAAAACGCCTACGACAGCTATGTCTGTATCCCCTTTTTCCAATACAACATAGTCACTGACCCCGTACTCATCAAATGCGTCTCTGATCAGCTGTTGTCCCTCACTTAAGCCTGCTGCCTCCATGGATTCCCAGTCCACATTGCAGACAACCATTGCCGGAAGATCATCCCCGGACTCCGCCGCACTGTTCAACATATTTGCAAGTCCCTTGGATCGGTAATCAAATTCGTGGTTTCCGAGTGTGGTCACATCGCATCCCATATAGCCTAACATGCGGATTTCTGCCGCCTGCGTCTCAAAAACAGTCTGGATCAGTGTTCCCATGGAAAAATCACCGCCATCAATCACCAGCGTGTCAGGATTTTTTGCTTTCTGCTCCTGGATCAAGGTGTTGATTCTCGCAAATCCTCCCACTTCTTTTTCCGCTTCGTCTACAATGGTCGTAAATGTGTTGAGGTGGGAATGTGTATCATGTGTGAATACAATATCCACCTGTTTTGCGGAATCTGCTGTCTCAGCGGAAACAGTCTGTGTTCCTGCAAAAGTTGTCAGGCATAACATGCCTGTGAGTGCCAATGCTGCCCAGTTTTTTCTCATATTTTTCTCTCCTTTGCTATTCCCCGAAAAATACACTGTCTCCCATCGCCTCATATTTTCCAGTAAAAATAAAGAGCAAAACTACTTCAAATATGATCGCAGTTCTGCTCTTTTTGTATTTACTATTTTACATAAATTTTACATTATTGTAAAGAATTCGTGCTCGTTATTTTGCTTTAATTAACAACAATAGCAAATTATTTATCTTTTAAAAATAATAAATAACAGATGTATGTACAGACACTAAACATAAAAAACAATATTATGTATGCATATGTAATTCCAACATATTCTATACATGTTGCCATAATAAACAAGCTCACAATTGATGCTATATTTTCAGATGTTCCCACCAATGAGAAAAAACTGCTCATAAATTGTTTTGGTGCTACTTTTTTCTGCAGAACATCCAAATGCTGATAGAAAACATAAAACAAAATAACTGATACCGGCAATAGGAATAATGCTAATTGAGTATTTAACATACTAAATGCAAATATGATTGCTATGAGCCATACAAAAATCATTATTTTTTTATTACTCATCTTCATCCGATTATAAATCATAGTTCCTACTAAATTACATGCTTGAAAAGCAACATAAATAATCCCAAAATAACGTATTGGAATTCCTCCTTGCTGATATAGAACCTGCCAATATTGAAAAAAAGGTTGTACAAATAGTGTTGCTGATGCAAATAACAATATCATATAAAACAATGGCTTTGATGATTTCAAAACACAAAATCCCACTTTTAATTCATCTCTTAAGTGTCTTTGTTCCCTTTCTTTCTGACCTGACGTTTGTGAAAAAACACATAATGCAGCCATTAATAATGCCAAAACGAAAAGCATTAATGAAATAGCATACATATAGCTATGCATTTTCTCATAAAATAAACTTCCCAGCAAACCGCCTGCTATTGAAGAAATACTCATTACATAAGATGATGCTACTGAATAAGCTTTTATGTCCCGTTGTTCTTTTTCAAATTCTAAAACCACTTCTGCTTCCAACGTTCCCGACTTCAATGCAACGCTTAATCCATATAATACATAGGCGAATAAAATAACTATAAAGTGATCACTGAAAAACCCTATCAATAAATAGGAACAAAACAATGTAACAACAGCTGCCATATAAATTTGTTTTCTTCCAAATAAATCTGCCCATATTCCACTTGGAAATTCAGTAACCATTGCTACTATCATAAAAACAGATTGTAACGTGGCAATTCGAACTAAATCAAAACCTTGTTCCAATAAAAAAATAGTCAGGATCGCATGTGGAAAAGTACGTCCTAAATTCCAAAAAAAATCAGCTGCACATACAAGCTTCGCATTTCTAGTTAGATATTTTATATTTTTGGTCACAAATATATTCCTCCAATAATTGTTTGTCTTAGCTGCTTGTTATTATACAGATATTTTTATTATTTTAAAGGGACATTTTATGCCCTATTTTCTGACACAAAATGTCCCTTTACATTCAACATTCTAATGTTATATCACCATATAGCGATGTATTCATAGATGATAAAGTATAATTTTTATGATAAATATTTTCTTATTATAGATGCGTTTCTTTCTATATAAAACATCTCACTAATACAAAGTGCATATTCAAAATACTTTCGGCACTGTGGCTTCATAAATATGTTTTTCTCTTGTATCAGTTCATTATATATCCACCCTATTTCAAATAAAAAATTATATAATTTACTTGCATCACCGGAATTGAAACAATATTCAATTCCTTCTGTAGCTATTTTTAATGCTTCATCATAACGAAAAATATCTGTAGACAAATTTTTCCGCAATATCATTAACACCGCTGCTTCCTGATCTCTATCCTCTAACCTTACCGTGCTTTGTACCAATTGTTCCCACAATTCATTTACAATCTCCATTCCCTTCTCTGAATTTCCTGATTTTCTACTTAAAATAGCAGTATAATACATTAACATAAACTCCACCCGCGTCAAAAAATGTTTTGTATTATCAGCGCAACATTCTGAAATAGTATATGAAAGTGTGTATTTTAATCTCTCCTGATACTGTTCTGCCGTGATTTTTTCATCCAGATACAACGCTATATCCCTCATACATTCAACAAATTGCCGATTTTGTGCATATTCAGCTTTATCTCCAAGCGTTTGTACCAAATGCTCAAGAAGTTGCAGTTCCTCCCCTTGCACTGCCCTTTTTCCTACCATTTTTATTTTATCCACAAGTATCAAATCCGCATAATTGTCAGTAATAATATCTGCATTATAAATTCCTAACTTTATCTCCAATTCGTCAAAAAGAACTGCAAGCGTTCCATCGTTCGCATCCCGCATACCATTTTCTAATGCTCTATATGTTTTTTCACTACAACATTTTTGGGCAATTTCTTTTATTGCCTTATTTTTTTCTTGTCTGTATATTTTCAAAACTTCATTTAACAAATATACTTCATAAGCCGGCTTTATCTGCCAAAATGTATAATCATCTATATGAAACTCTGCTTTTATTTTGCGAAGCATATTCAACATTTGTTCATAATCTTTCGGTGCCTGCTGATTAATTTTCTGAAACTCTAAAATAATCCCTTCCAGCAATCTGTCCAATCCCTCTATCTTAAAATTTCTTCTTTTTAATTCGATTGCTTTTTTATAGAATAAAATCTTTTCGTTAATATCCGGTGTATCCATATATGTTCCAAAAACATATACAGCTCTTCCATATATCTCTACGATTTCTTCGCTGTCAAACATTCTCTCTACATAATTCAATAAAAACCGTATCTGTGCATACTCCTCCTGCCATTTGTCTGGATGAACCGTTAACTTTTTCTCTACATAAAGAAGAATATAGCTAATTTCCTCCATACTCAGACAATTTCTCATTGTCAATTGATTCGGATAATTTTTCACTGTACATACAATTGCATTCTGCATCTGTTCTAAATTATTGTCCAAAAAACCTTGCCAAAAAGTACAAAACTGCCAATGTAATTTTTTATCGATATATTTACCTTTATGTCCTTGATAAATAACATGATGTACAGAATCTCCCCGAAGAATTTGAGCAACCGTGTCCCTGCGCCACAAATGATATTCATATTCAGACTTAGACAACATAAAAATAAAATGCCTTAATGATTTTCCTACTCGTTCAAAGAGAATTTGCATCATATAACTATTGGGATAATTTTCATCATTTTCAAAACGCGACAATGCTTTGGCTGACATTAAACCTGCGCTGACATCTTCTTGTGACAATCCCATTGCCTCTCTGATACCTTTATAAATTTTTCCGATTTTCAATGTTTCACTATGTTGATACAAATTTATCCACCTGATATCATTTTTATAAAATGTCTGACAATATTATATCGTGAAGCATAGCTTCATGATCGTTATCTACACTCGCTTCACTCACCAGTCTTTATTATATCGTGATTTCTTCACTCAATAATTTCGCCATATCTTTTTTACATATTATCTTGTGTACTATCTAACTGTATTGTACATATATCTAAGGGATTTTTCAATTTACTTGCAGGAATTTTTTCATACAAAAAGACTGCCATTTTCGTGACAGTCTTTAGATTTTGCTCCCGATCTCCCAGTGAATACAAATTTATTCTGTTTTTAAGCTTCCACTTTTTTTGCTTCCCCTTCCGGGAAGATGATTTTATTAACAAAGAAGAATACCACCATAGATACACCACCGTTTAATACGGTCGTTCCGATGTTATACAGCCAGTCCGGTACGAACATTCCTGCAACAGCAACCCAGATACAGTTGATGGAGTTTACGATACAGGTTACGATACAGAATGCGATCAGATACCACATTCCCTGATACCAGATGTTCCCTTTGCTACGGAATACGAAGCTTCTCTGGATTGGGAAGTTGATACACTCACCAACTACCATTGCGATCATATATGCACAGAAATAAGGAAGTCCGCCGTGTGCAGCGTCATAACCGATGATATTCCATTTGAATGTCTCTCCGAATAAAGTAATGTCGATTCCCGGGAATCCGAAATCAACTTTTGGAAGCCCTGCAAATGCAAGTGGTAAAAACAGTAACATAAAATATTTCAGTACTGTGATAAGGTTACTTACAATAACAAATAAACCACCTTCACGAATCCATTTTGATGCGCCCGGATGCTTTTCTGCAAATCCAAGCCATAAGCCTTTGATTTTCTCCATAATATTAATCCCTTTCTCTCTGGACTGCGAAACTCTACTTTACAGTTTCGGAATAACTTTCTGCATTTATGTTCCGCTTTACTTGTCTTAATCCTAACATAAGAATTCCTTTATGGAGAAAAATTGCATAATCTGTGCTTTTTTTAGCATAAATGGTATGGATTATCCTATTAATACCTCTTTTCCTTTAAATGCAAACCCATAATGTCTGATCTGCTCTTTTTCAAAACCTCGTCCCAAAAGTTCCGCATCATAATTTTTTTCTTCAATCTGTGAAAGTGCTGCCTGCACGGTTGCTTCTAAATCTGCTTCCTGTCTGCTATTATGCACCTTAAATTCCATGATCACTGCTGGAAGTCCCTGCCTCTTTCTGTCTCTTGGAATCAGCATGACATCATATCTGCCAAATCCGCTTTCCCGGTTAGAGCGTGTTTCGTAAATATCTGCCTGATCTGCCATAAGACCGAGCACAAATCCATGATAAAACCTTTCCGGTTCACAGTCTGCTCCCTGTCCACTTCCAACATCGAAATAGCTGAACGTTGCCATACAAACTCTCTGCATATAATAATTCATTGCATCCACATCACCCTGTATCAGTGCCTTCACAAATGCATTATAATTCGACAACGATCTGCCAAACCAGCCTTTGAACATGTTTGTAAACATACTGATGGTTTCCAGATTTGTAATGGAAAGTGTGTACCATGGCTCTCTTGTAATGCCCTCATACTTCAGATTTTCCACCTTCAGGTAGCCACCAGCCAAGAGAAGACTCCATACCGCATCCTCGTTCTGCTCTAACTGATCGAACACAATCTGTTCATCTATATTGACTGTAATATTTCCACCATCCAAAAGTGTTTCCATTCTGGTTTTCATTTCCGCTGAACCGGTCTGCAGCAGTTTGTCCACAAGACCATTTGAGCTGGTGGATGCCCAGTATGGCTTCAGTTCTTTTTTATCAAGATAATTCGTAATTGACCATGGATTATAAATATCTTTATGTGATCCAAACGTAAATCCGTCATACCATAATTTTACATCTTCTTTTTTATCACTTAGCTGGTATTTTTCCAGTGCCCCAAATACCTCTTGTTCTGTAAAGCCAAACGCCTCTGTATACTGGTCTGAAGTTGTGCTGACAACGTTAAGATTATTCAAATCCGAGAACATTGACTCTTTGGATACCCGTGTAATCCCTGTCATCAATGCACGTTCCAGCGAACTGTTTGTCTTAAACGTTGCATTGAACAGATTTCGCATAAATGAGGTTAATTCCTCCCAGTATCCATATATATATGATTCCTGCATAGGAGTATCATATTCATCCAATAAGACAATTGCCTTCTTCCCACTTATCCGCCCTAAACATTTGCATAGATAATTCAGACTGTCGCAGGCAGTAACATCATCCATATCTACTCTCTCTGCCAATACCTGCCTATATGCCATCTTCTCTGATTCACTTAGTTTTTCATTTTGGAGCAGATATGCATAATCCTCATACAAACCAGCAATCCGCGATTTGATCTGCTTTTTTGCATCTGCTGCATTATCTGCCTTTACCGATGCAAAGCTTACAAAAATTACCGGATATGTTCCCTGAATTTTTCTGTATGCTTCTTCGTTCCAGATATCTAATCCATCAAATCAGACCGGTCTGCATATATATTAGAGAAGAAACAGTTAAGCATGCTCATATTCAATGTTTTTCCAAACCGCCTTGGTCGCGTGATGAGTGTGACATCATCCTGGCTTTCCCACCATTGCTTTATGAAATCTGTCTTATCAATGTAAAAGCACTGGTTTTCTCTTAAAGCTGCAAAATCCTGCTTTCCAATCCCGATCTTTCTCTGCATCACTGTCCCCCGCTTTCTGCTTCTATGTCATAATACACACTTTGGTAATCTTTTATCTGATACAAATTTCATGTCATTATACGTATTTTTATTATAGCTGTATTTATATATTCATGCAAATATAAATATCCACGCAAATCCCCGTTCATGTAAATGCAAATTCTACGCAAATCCCCATTCATTATCTTGCGTTTTCCTATTCCATAAAAAAGCCCCCACATGCTCCTTATCGAACACGCAGGGACTTTCCTGTCATATTTTAAGTTCTGTTATCCTTGCACACAAGGTGCCTGATAATCTATTCTTCTTTTTTCTCTTCCGGTGTAACTTCTGCTGTTGTTTTTGCATGTTTTTTGCGATAGCGAACGATCACAAGTGCCATGCAGAGTACTACTAATAATACTGTTACAACATCAATTGTCACGAAGAGTTTTGTCATATTTGACATTCCGCTATCATCAGTAGTATTTGTATAATAACCGCTGTTTGCGATTGTATACATAATATTCTTGCATGATGTGCGAAGTGCGTTATTAAGAGTTGCACTTTCTGTATTTGTCAGCTGGTTAGATGCCTGAGAACTAAATCCGAGCATCAGGTCATTTCCTGTACGAACGCAGTGATCTGTGATCATGTATCCGTAAGAACCATCATAATCTGTGATGACCATTCCCTGGAATCCCCACTCATTACGAAGGATTGTTGTTAATGTGTCTTCATTTGCACATGCCGGAACAGTTCCGATCCAGTTGAAGGAAGACATTACAGCGATCTGTGTTCCGTCAAAATTCTTGATACATAATTCGAATGGTTTTAAGTAAATCTCACGGATTGCCTGTTCATTAGAATATGTAAGTAAGAATGCACATCTGTTTGTCTCCTGATCGTTTAATGCAAAATGCTTGATGTAATTGTATGTGCCTTTTGTTGCCATCGCATTTACCTGGGCAGCTGCAAGCTTACCTGCAAGTACACCATCTTCTGAATAGTACTCGAAGTTTCTTCCTGCAAATGCAGAACGGTGTGTGTTCATTGCCGGACCGTATACACCATAATTATTTACATCTGCATACTCCTGTCCCATTGCAAGTCCAAGGTCATATAATAAATCTGTATTCCATGTCTGTGCCATTAATACTTCTGTCGGATATGGTGTTCCATATGTTCCTGTAATGAAGTTGTTAACTCCGGCAGGTCCGTCACAGTCACTTGTTGCAACTTTTCCTACAGAATCGATCTGAGCTGTCTGCCATCCACCAAGGTTTACAAGTAATGACATATCTTCAAAGCTCATCTGATCTAATAACTGATCCCACATTGGATCATCATAAGCCTTGCCTGTTAAATCTGCTAATGTAAGACCATTGTCAGATCCTAATGTCGGCATTGTATCTTCTGCATTGTCATATGCTGTAGAGTCATAGTATGCTGTAGAGTTTGCTTCTACTTCTTTTCTTGTTGCATCATCCATTACATAAGCTTCTTCAGCCGGTGCGGCTGTAGCTTCTGCATAGTTTGCAAATCCGTCTGCTCTGGAAAGATAGGTAACATTTCCTGCTGTGTAATCATTTAACTGATTTGTTGCAACAACATTATCTGTTGTACGTGCATTCTCGCTGTAGTTGATATCTGAATCTACAGTAAAGTTTGCCTGATCTAATACTGTATGGGAATCAGATCTGACAGATACTGTGTATTCACCGGCTTCAAG
>OBAF01001802.1_pt1 | contig 11655 bp, 10 predicted proteins | sample 1517851 | NCBI WGS metagenome assembly OBAF01 (sample SAMN04571706, study PRJEB22368) | human gut metagenome | biome: human gut; material: stool | host: Homo sapiens | place: Luxembourg | collected 2012-10-19 | reverse complement strand
TGTTTGCTTAGAGACAGATCGCGCGCGATGTCATCGATAACGTTCGTTTTGATGCCGAGGAGGACGTGATTACTAGAAGCGTCAACCTTCGGCTGGATAGAGGCATATTCCGCGTTATACAAATAGCAGTAGTGATTGCCGTCAAAAACGAAAAGCTTTCCGCCCGGTTTAAGAACTCTCAGCCATTCTTTATAAGCCGCTTCCGGATCTTCAAGATTCCATACAAGGTTTCTGCTGACCACCGCATCAAAAGAAGCGTCCGCAAACGGGAGATGCTGTGCGTCAGCTCGGCAGAATTCGACATCGTGATAGCCGTTTCGATTAAGCAAATCTTTTGCTTTTTCCAGCATTCCTTCTGAATAATCAGCGGCGGTCACATTCATGCCGAGAGAGGCTAAAAGAAGTGAAAAGAAACCCGGACCGCACCCGATATCCAGCACTTTCGAGACCTCGGGTATCTGTCTGAAATACTCCTTGTAGAACTCATCCTTATGCTCCTCTCTTTCCTTTTCGATCTGCTGTCGATAGCCTTCGGAGCGAGTGTTCCAATACTCTCTTATCTTTTCTAAATTGTTCATAGCGATCTTACAAAGGTTTAATGGGAGTCATAGTCGTAAGTCCCCTGCTGTTCTTCTCAATTAGGCTCTCAATCTGATAAATGGGATCGATCGTCTCGGAGTTAAGAACGGCGTCGGGAGTATCGAAAGCATGCGCCATTCCGTTATGGAGGAACAGCACGGCATCGCTAAAACGGGAAGCCAGCATTAGGTCATGGATCACGTATAGAGCGACGGCGTTTCTCTTCTTGCAGTAACGATGCACGGTCTCCATCACGACAAGCTGATGGCGGACATCTAATGCGCTGGTCGGTTCATCAAGCAGAAGCAGCCTAGGCTCAGAGACAAATGACTGTGCCAAGAAAACAAGCTGTTTTTGTCCTCCGCTCAAACTCCGCACCGGAGTATTGGCAAAAGCGTCTAGTTTCAATTCACGAATGACTTGGGAGACTTTTGCAAGCTGAGCCTCCGAGACTTTCCAGCTTAATGTTTTAGTCAGTCCGAGAAGAATCGTTTCAAAGGTCGTCAGCGAGGACGTAATTTTTTCGAGCTGCGGTAAGTATGCGATTGGAGAGCGACCGAGCTTCTTGCCATCCTCTTCCAAAACAATGCTGCCTTGATGAGCAATTAGGTTCGCGATACAGCGAATAAACGTCGTCTTCCCTGCGCCGTTTCGACCCAGTACTGCAGCCATTTCGCCTTGCTGAAAGGACACCGTGATGTCCTTAAGAATTTCCTTGTTCTTGATAGAACAAGACAAGCCTTCGATCTTCAGTTTCAGCATCCTTACTCCCGAGACCTTAGCAGAAGGAAAAACAGGAACGGAACACCGACAATGGAAGTCACAATTCCCACAGGGAGCGTCGCGCCTTCAGACATCAGTTTGGAAATGATCGATGCGGCAAGCATAAGCGCGCTTCCGACCATAGATGATCCGATAATCAAAAACCTTTGATCGTCACCCAAAAGCAGCTTGGCGCAGTGAGGCGAGATCAAACCTACAAAGGCCACCGTACCGATAAATGCTACGGCAGAAGCGACCAGAACGGAGCTCACCGTAAAGACAAACATCCTTAATTGGTCCGTGTTGATGCCAAGTCCTCGAGCCCTCTCGGTTCCGTCACTGAGCGCAGTGAGTTTCCACGAATAGCAAAAAGAAATCAGAAGCACAATCGTCCAGCAAGCCGAGGAAACGCCGGCGCTGATCCAAGAGGAGCGCTGAAGGTTGCCAAACGTCCAGCCGGAGATAATTTGCGCGATTTCCGGAGAAGCTCGGTACTGCAGATACTGCTGGAGCGCCTGAAAGAAGAAATTCATAATGACGCCCACAAGAATGAGCGTCGTTGCTGTAAGCGAGCGTTTACTTCCGAGATAGAAAATAAATGCCGATACCGTCAGCGCCATGACAAGTGCAGCCAGCGAAACACCGAGCCAGATTTGTCCGAATAGTGCAAAGCCGGTCGTAATGGCAATGGCCGCTCCGAAACTTGCTCCTGCCGTCACGCCCAAGGTGTATGGGCTGGCAAGAGGATTATTCGTAATCGTTTGAATCAGAAGTCCCGCCAGACTCAGAGATGCGCCCACAAAAAGACACGTAAAAGTCATGGGTAGCCGAATTTCCCAAACAATAAAAGAAGCGGACGATCCTCCGGCGCGTCCCTTGAGAACCGCATCGACCAGGTCTTTGAAGGCGATAGACGATGAACCGACTTGAATGTCCAGGAACACCAGAACACTCAATATCAAACCGACGAGCATCGTTGACAGAACCTTTTTGCGGATCCTGTTTCGATACTGTCGAATGATGAGATCTTCTGAGCTCATTTTTGATTCAAATGAATCATAAAGGTGCCGTCATACTTGAGTTCAGGTAAATAGGTTTTGTAGTAGTTATTCAAATTGCCGACGGGATCAATATCCTTAAACGCTTCGGGATAAAGCACCTTGGCCATATATTGAGTAAAGGTGTAGTCAGCCATGTTCCTCAAGCTTCCATGGTCTACACCGTAGACTCGGTTTTCCTTAACGGCATCGAGCATGTTCCAGCCGGGACGCTTTGTCAAATTGGCCAACCTTTCCTGAGCTTGCGACTCGGGGACGGTAAAGCCCATTCGCATTTGGTCCCCCTCGGATTTATTGCGCCAAATGCTCCCGCCGATAAAAATAACCTTCGGATTCTGAGAAATCACATACTCTTTATCGAGGGCCATGTAAGGCTGAGGAGAATTCTCGGCGAGATTCGCTGCTTTGATGTTTTTGAGGATTGCGCCCCAAAGTACGTCCTTATTGTATGAATTACCGTAGCGAGCCAGCCCCTTGCTGGCGGTCTCCATGTAAACCTTCGTACCAACCTGATCATCAGGAAGTTTGACAATCGTTGAGTAAACGTGGTCAAGAGCCTCTTTATAGGTCTTGTTCTGAGCTTCGGCGATCCTTTCCCGACCCAGAAGCTTGCCAAGAATTTCCGTACTGAGTGTATGGTTTACCGTTGTCATCGCATGGTAATCCAGGACGACGACCTTGATTCCGGCTTTTTCAAACGCTTTAATTCTCTGGCTGTTTTCTGCGTACTGAGTTCTTCCGATCAGAAGGACATCCGGATGGAGACTGAGGATTTTCTCGGCATTGAGAATATCGTCGTGGTAACCGCCGATACTCGGCAGATCTTTCATCTTAGGAAAAGACTTCGTAAAAACTTGATATTCACCGTAGCGCGTATCTTCCCATCCGTCTTTTGTCAGAGCAACGACTTTTTCAAGGCTGGCCGCACCGCCCACCATCATAAAGTTCGCGATGTAGTTAGCGACGATAAAGGTCTTCGGCTGATCCTCGAAATGAACTTTCCTCCCCTCGATATCCGTAATATCAAAGGCCGCCGCGAGCACTGAACCGCTAAAGGCCGCAAGAGAAGAAAAAGAAAGAGCAAGAATCAACTTTCTCAGCATTGTGATCCTCTTCGATTGTGGGTCGTTGCTTTCGTGACGGCCCGAAAGTCAGAAACTCAGCAAATAAACCTCTCACGTTTGACGTTCACGAGCTGTCAAAAACCACTTTTCGAGGAGGCTCGCTTTAACTCGGCTTTATTCAGGAACTTGAGTTATTTGAAAGGTATTACTTTTTTCTAAATTATCATATTCATGAACTACATGCGGTTTCGTAAGATAAATTTTTAATTCGTCATACTCATTTTGACCAACGGCGCCAGACCCTTGTCCTATAGAAATAACAAAACCTCCGGCGAGAGAAACGTCGGAGGCTGATTTTTGCGGACGATTAAGCTAACTACTAGGCGATACTATTGACGACCGTAACCGCATTCAATGTTCTCGGGAAACCATTCAGCGGAACGGCTACCTGGAGAGCATCAATCAAATTCTGTTTAGTCGCGCCTTCTTTAAGGTTTGCGTCTGCATGTGCCTTAAGCTGAGCTTCGCATCCGCCGAGCGCTGCAATCGCAGCAAAGACAACCAATTCACGATCCTTAACGGACATGCCGGTACGCGTATAGAAGTCACCGAAGCAATATCCGGACAAGTCATTGATCATGAGCGGTTTCATCGGTTCCGTCGTGTTCTTGTGCATCTGTGTGATCGCATCGCCGAAACGATTTTGATCGTTGACGGCGGTCTGAGAGGCTAACGGAAGACGGACTCCAGCCTCCTTAAGAGCTTTGTTTACCCCTTCTAAAGCTTCTTTAACTCTGCCTATTCCAACGTATGGCGCAGTCTGATAGACGGCTTCCTTAATCGCAATCGGTTCAACGGCTGCTTTCAAAGCTGCTGCTGTGACACCCTCAGCCTCTTCCGAAAGACCCTGAGCTGCACATGTGGCCAATAAAACAAAATATTTTTGATTCGTCGCAAGTGTTGTTCCGCGTTTAGTAACGTTCATCATTCTCGCGACGATGGCGTCCATATCCGGATCCAAATTTCTTTCTTTTGCACTAACGGTATTTGTCATAACTGCTCCTGCTGCACCAACGGTGGCAGACAGTAATACTTTTCTTCTGTTCAAAACCATCTTTAACCCCTTTTAGTGACATAACTTAAAAACCTTCCGAGAGCCTGTTCTTCAGCAAGCTGATATTGAAGACAACCTAGCTGTGCTTTCCTTTATCGCGACTCAATACAAACTCGTCATCTTCAAAACTTGAAGCCTTGGAAATTCCCGTTAATAACACCAGCCGACCGTTCATTTTCTCGATTTGGCTCCCTATTCCTAAAAATTCTAGAGTTCCTGTTTATTTATTTCCAATACTTATTTACAATCATCTTTAATGCAATAAATACATAAATTGAAAATCTCATGGACCTAAGAGTATTGATGTCGTTTGTCTCTGTGTGCAGGCTTGGCAACATCACGCGTGCTGCCGAAGCGCTTTACATATCTCAGCCCGCTTTGACACGGCAAATTCAGGAACTTGAACAAGAATTGGGCTGCAAGTTATTGGTGAGAAGCACTCGCAGTTTGTCGCTTACCGAGAACGGCTATCTCTTTTTACTTCGTGCTCAGGAAATATTAGACCTTGCCAAACAAGCCAAGGCCGAGCTGTCAGAAAACGGAGACGTCCTCCACGGTGTCGTTCGGGTAGGGATCGTTGAAAGTCGAATCATGGATTACTTTGCTGACGCAGTTGTGCAATTCAACCAAAGGTATCCGCACGTTCAATTTGAAGTCTATTCTGCTGACGGCGACGACTTAAAACGCTATGTCGATGAAAATAAACTGGATATGGCAATACTCATTGAGCCGGTGGAAAGCGCGAAGTACACCAAAATTCCCATCGATGTCATTGAAAAGTGGGGATTAGTTGTTCGCAATGAAGAAATGCCGATCAAGAAAAAAACGCTGAGTTATGAAGAGATTATTGAACGAACCTTAATTCTTCCGCGCCGCTACATCGTCCTTTCTGAAATCAGCAGTTGGTTCAAAGTTCCGGAAAGTAGGTTCAAAGTTTCGGCCTATCACAATCTCGCATCCAATGCTTTAACAATGGTTGAGAAGGGAATCGGTTCCCTGCTTTGTATTGAAGGAAGTTTCACAAACCGTCCGAAGCCGAATCTCCGCTTCCTTCCGATTACACCCGAAAGAACAACTTCACATGTCGCAGTCCGCAAGAAGAACAGAAAACTTTCAAAGCCTTGCGAAATCTTCTGGTCGGATATCGAACAATATTTTCCGGTCCAAAAATAAGTAAAGGCCTGAACGACAGATTCGCTCAGGCCATTTTTTCATTGATCCGGCGCCTTTCAGGGGTGCCGGATAATTTTTATTTTGGCACCGGCAGCTGGAGAACGTCTCCCAGAGCCATGCAGACACCCGCAATCACGATAATAGAAATAACGTTCAGCCAAAAACCTGCCTTAATCATTTCGCCGATCTGGATGCGGCCGGTACCGAAAATAATCGCATTCGGCGGTGTCGCAACCGGCATCATGAAGGCGGCAGAAGCACCAATAGTCGTCACTAAGAGCACTTGCTCCGTCGGAATACCGAGAACAGGAGCTGCAGCAGCCAGAAGCGGAAGCATCGTAGCAGCCAAAGCAGTGTTCGAAGTGAATTCCGTTGCGAAGATCACTAAAGTTGCGACCCCCAAGATCACGAGCACAGGCGGCAGACCAACGAAGGATGTTGCCTGGGCTGCGATGAGGTTGGCAGCGCCGGTTGCCTGAATACAAGCTGCCATAGAAAGGCCGCCTCCGAAAAGGAGAAGCACGTCCCAGGGAATATTGTCGCAGTGCTTCCAGTCAAGCGCTCTTTCACCGCGGGAAAAATTAACCGGAATACAGAAGAGAGACACACCGGCAGCCATTGCAATCACGGCATCACTAACCATTCTGAAAGGACGAACACCGTTTTCTAAGGTGAAGGAGCGAATCTGAGAACCGAGGCACCAAAGAACCACTGCACAAATGAAGACGATCAGAACTGAGATTTCACCGCGGGTCGGTTTGCCGATGTTCTTTAATTCGGTACGGATCCATTCACGGCCGCCGGCAATCTTTTGAATCTGTTCTCTGAAAAGCACCTTGGTTAAGAGGAGCCAGGAAAGAGGCATGAGGAGAAGAACCACCGGCATACCAACCTTCATCCACTGAACGATGGAAACATCAACACCGTACGTCTGCTGTACGAAGCGAACGAAGATACCGTTAGGAGGCGAACCGATAATTGTTCCCATACCGCCGATGGAAGCTCCATAAGCCACGGCTAACAGGACACAGATACCGAAGTTTCTTTCGCCCTTAGTAATGGTCGGAGAGTCGGAATTCTGACGAACCACGGACATGACGGCGATGGCGATCGGAACCATCATGGCTGCGGTTGCCGTATTCGATACCCACATGGAAATGAAACCTGTTGCGATCATCACACCGGCAATAATGGCGCCGGGAGAGGTACCGACAATCTGCATTGTCTTAAGAGCAATACGTTTGTCGAGACCCCAGCGCTGAATACCGGCTGCAAGCAAGAATCCGCCTAAGAATAGGTAGATTGTGTCCGAAGCATAAGGCGTCAGCGTTTTTGCTAAAGTCGTAACATCGCAAAGAGGATAAAGAATAATCGGCAAAAGCGCCGTCACGGCAATCGGCACGGTTTCCGTAAACCACCAAAGAGCCATCCATAACAAAATGGCTAAGCAGGCCTTTGCGGCATGGGAGACGGGAACCGAAGCTCCGGCACCGTTAACATACGCGTCCGGAAGAACCCAATATAAAAGCAGGGCTAAAACAGGGGCGGCAAAAAGAGCAATCGTTTTCGACTGTCTCGAGAAGGAACCCATTTGCAGTGGTGTTTCCATTGATACTCCTATGTATTGAGTTATCGAGCAGCTGTGCTCAAGGCGAAACAGATTTATTTAAGCACAAAAATTTGTTTATTCTTCGCGAGGCAAATTAAAAATTTCAACAGATTGAATATAAATAGCACAATGCGAAATTTAATTTCGCATTGTGCTATTTGTTGTTTTTGATGTAGGCGTTTTTAGGACGCTTTTGTCCGTTAAGCCTTTTGTGTCTCAGACTTTTCAGGCTTCTGGTGACTGAATTGAATCTTATAGAGCCGAGCATAAGGACCGTCCTTTTCCAGAAGCTCGAAATGGGTTCCGGCCTCTACTATCGCCCCCTGATCCATCACGACGATCATATCGGCATCCACAATGGTAGAGAGACGGTGCGCCACCACAAAGCTCGTGCGGCCTTCTCTGAGTTTGTCCAAAGAGGCCTGAATGTACTTTTCGCTTTCCGTATCCAAAGCACTGGTGGCCTCGTCAAGAAGCAGAATCGGAGCATCTTTCAGGAGTGCGCGTGCGATGGAGACACGCTGTCTTTGGCCGCCGGAAAGTTTTGATCCGCCCTCACCAATCCGAGTCTGAAGACCTTCGGGAAGCGAATCGATCAGCGGCTTGAGGTAGGCGGCTTCAGCTGCCCGCATGATTTCTTCCTCTGTCACGGGTCTTCCCGCTCCGAAAGCAATATTGGCAGCAATGGTATCATCAAAGAGCATGACTTCCTGAGTCACGATTGCCACCTGACGGCGAATGCTCTCCAGCGTCATCTCGTTCTGAGGTATACCGTCAAATAAGATCTCTCCTTTCGTCGGCACCATGAAACGAGGAATCATGTTAATGATGGTGCTCTTACCGGCGCCTGAAGCACCCACAAAGGCAATCATCTTTCCGGCCTCTGCCTTCAGGCTGAAATCCTTCAGCGAGGGTTCCAGTGCATTGGGATACTTGTACCAAACGTTTTTGAATTCAACGTTGCCCTTAACGCGTTCGATACTCTTAGAGCCGGGATCCTTTTCAAGAGGAATATCAATCATCTCAAAAAGGCTTTCGGCGGCCGCGCCCATACTGGCAATCGTGCCGTTTAAGCCGGCAAGTTTACGAATGGCCGGCATCATGAGAAGCATCGCAGAAATGTAGGTCACAAATTCGGCCAAAGAGAGCTGGCCTTTCTGCGCCTGAAGCAATGCCACACAGACGACAATCGCAACACCGCAGATACTGACGAGCTGAGTCGCAGGAGTACCGAGGCCTTTAACGATCTGCTGACGCATCGTCAACCCTTTCAGCCGACGGTTGATGTGACCGAAACGCTCTTCTTCAAACTTGTAGGCGTTGTAAACCTTAATCAGACGCTCGGAACGATAAGTTTCATTGAGCTGACTTAAGATCTGGCCGAAAGTCACCTGACTGTCGGAAGTCAGTTTCTTGAGGCGCTTGCTCACCGTCCTCAAGATATAAATCAGAATCGGGGCAACAATAAACGTCACTAATGTCAGCTGCCAGTTATGCCAAAAAAGAACGCAAAGCAAGGCTGCAACCTGAAGAGAGTCGCGCACAAGTACGGTCAGCACCTGAGAGGCGCCTGACAAGGCCTGAGAAGCTTCGTTCACAAAGCGGGAAACCACACGGCCAGATTCCTGACTCTGAACAACTTCTTCCGGCCAGCGAATCATGTGATCAAACATCAAAGAACGGAGTTTGACCAGGATTTCCTGAGAAACTTTTTGAAGCAGATAAGAAGAACAGAACTGGCCGCCTCCGTGAAGAACAGAGATGGCGATCAAAGCAATCGGAGCCCAAATTGCCACCAGACCGTTTTTTTGATAGAAACCTAAATCAGTGAGCTTGCCCATCAGCAATGCCATCAGGGATGAGCCGGCAGCCGCGGCGACCATGGCGATCAACGCGAGAAAGATGTAGAACTTGTAAGGCGGTAAGTAGGCAAAGAGCCTCATTAAAGGTTCTTTTTTGATCTTAACGGATTTCAACTCTATCCTCGTTAGCTTAGGTGCAGGTAGTTTAACGAGTCGGCAGGCGTTAGACTAGGCAAACACATATATCTTTGAAACAGTTTTTATGGCAACACTATTCGTCAGGTTACCTAATCATGTCGGTGACGCCGTCATGACTATGCCGGCCTTAAACCTTTTAGAGGCCGCCGGATTTAAGCTTTACCTTATCGGCAAGCCTTTCGTCGGAGAGTTATTCGAGGGCACCAACCGCCGCTTCGACCCGATTGAAGGAAATTTGTTAGACGACATTAAACGCATTCGGGATTTAGCCGCTTCTGTAAAAAATTCCCGCGGTATCCTGATGCCGAACTCCTTCGGGTCCGCACTTCTTTTTAAGAGCGCAGGCATCCAAAGCACCGGTTTAGCCACTGACGGACGTTCCATTCTGTTAGAGCATGCCATTCCGGAGCCTCCGAGAATGCACGAAGTCGAACGCTTCTGGTACGTTGCCTACGAAGCGCTCAAAGCCATGGGCATCAAACCGCCATATACCAAGCTCACTAAGCGCATCAACATGAAGCTCGCCGCACGCAATGAAGCCGGCGCCCGCAACCTAGCCGCAAAAATCGGCTTGCCTAAACGCTACGCCATCCTTGCACCGATCGCCAAAGGCCGTCACGAAGGCAAAGAAAAATACTGGCGCCACTTCAATGAACTCTGCAAGCCGCTTCGCGACAGAGGCATCGAACCGGTCGTCTTCCCGGCTGCCGATGAAGCCGAAGCGGCTAAAGCTGCTTGTCCGGACGCAACCATCTATGAGCCGACAAGTCTCGGCAACTTCGCCGCACTTTGCGAAAAAGCAGCTATTGTCATCGCAAACGACTCCGGCGTAAGCCATATCGCTGCCGCCGTGGGTGCCCCTCAGGTCACTATTGTCGGTGTTACGGACACCGACCGCACCAGTCCCTGGAACGAGAAGAACGTTATTGTGGGCCGTAAAGGCCGCTGGCCGGAAGTCGATGAAGTCATTACTGCCATCGATGACGTTTTGAAGGCCAAAAATTAATTAAGATGTAACCTGATCCGAGGAGCTTTCAAGCTCCTCGATTCGCATCTGCTCAATACCTTACTTCACAACATGTTTGCGCAATCGCTTTGGTCCTTAGCCGCCGCGGCCTTCTTTTCCATGATGGCCGCTTGTGTGAAGTACTGCAATGATGTTTTCGGACCGCTGGAGCTGGTTTTCTACCGCTCTCTTTTCACGACTCTCTTCGTCTTTATTACCGTCTCTCTGAGAGGAGAAACGTTAAAGACCCAATATCCGATACTGCATCTTCGACGAGATGTTCTGGGTTTTGCTTCGGTAGCTATTTGGTTCTTTACGTTAGGGATGCTGCCGCTCGGCACCAACATCACGCTGACGTATTCAACGCCGCTCTTTTTAGCACTGAATTTTATTTTGCTGGCGCTCTGGAAGAAAGAACAGCCCGAATGGCCCCTGATCGGCTCTATTCTTCTCGGCTTTGTCGGCATTGTGGTCGTTATGCGTCCGTCTTTCCTGAGCGGGGATGCGGTCTCGGCACTTTTATGCCTCTTTGTCGCTTTTATTGATTTGTTCGGATATTGGCAAATCCGCTTTTTAGGCCGCGTGCACGAACCGTCCTGGCGCGTCGTCTTTTATTATTCTCTTTTCTGCACAGTGGGTGCGCTGCTGGGTGTCCTCTTTTTTGAAGACGGATTCCACATGCCCAATACTCGTGCCGCCATTGCCGCCTTTCTGATGTGCCTGCTTGCCACAGGAGGAATGCTCGCCAGCACCCGAGCCTGGATCGGCGGAAATATGCTTCTGGTTTCCTGTCTGGGATTTTCTGCGATCCCCTTCTCAGAACTCATCGGCGTCTTCTTCTTTAAAAATATTCCCGACATGCTCTCTCTTATCGGTATGACCATTGTCGCCGCTGCCGGGATGATCGCTACCGTCTACACCAAAAAGGCGGAGAAAGCCGCTTCTTCCTCAGAACAAAAGACTTGATAGCGGCCGACATTCTTGGAACTGCACGGTTAAATATCCCGTGTTTTTGCATCTATAATTGTTAGAAAATATTTCATTAACTTCCCAAGGGTCCCAAATGCAAGCGATTTCACTTTGGCTCGCTGCCGCTATTGTCATTTTGACAGGCTGGGCAATCGTTAAGAAGTACCAAGTAAATATGGTGCTTTTTATTGCCGGTCTGCTTTTGAACATCATCGGTGTTATGAACGGCGCGACAAACTTTCTTCCGAAGAATGCCACTGCCACAGGGGGATGTTGCAAAATTCGACTTTTGTCGGATTAGCTCTTCCCCTTTTTCTTATA
>OBAF01001778.1_pt1 | contig 11773 bp, 8 predicted proteins | sample 1517851 | NCBI WGS metagenome assembly OBAF01 (sample SAMN04571706, study PRJEB22368) | human gut metagenome | biome: human gut; material: stool | host: Homo sapiens | place: Luxembourg | collected 2012-10-19 | reverse complement strand
GCTGCGCTTTCGCCTACCGGCGAGGAAGCGGCCCGGGAATTGCGTCTAGTGCTGAACAGCCTGTATATGATCAGCGAGCATCGCACCGACCTGCGGGTGATCAAGGCGGTATTTGAGCTGCGCACCATGAGTGAGTGCGGCTTTATGCCGCAGATTGTCTGCTGCCGGGACTGTGGCACCTACGATGAAGGAGATGCCTTTTATCTGGACGCACAGGAAGGGCATCTGCTCTGTGCAGCCTGCGCCGCAAAGGCAGGCAAGAACTGCAATCTGGACAAGGCTGCGCTGTTTGCACTGCGTCACATCTGCTTGGTAGAGGACAAAAAAATATTTGCATTCAAGATCTCTGTGGGCAGTCTGGCAAAGCTTTCCGCAGTGGCTGAAAACTATGCCCTGACGCATCTGGATAAGCCGCTGAAGAGTTATGCCTTTTTGAAAAGCGTGCTGCCCTGACCAAAAAGGAACAGTATGGAAACAAGCTACTTAAAAACATTAGAATTGGATAAGATCATTGCCCGAGCAGCGGAGGGCTGCGTGTGCAAGGAAGCCCGTGCTATGCTGCTGGCCATTGAGCCGCAGTGCGACCCGGACGAGGTGCGCTACGCACTGGAACAGACGGACGCCATCAACACTCTGCTGATCAAAAACGGCTCGCCGCGCTTTGGCGGGGTAGAGGGGGTCAGCCAGCTTGCCGCCCGTGCCGTAAAGGGCGGTGTGCTTTCCATGGGCGAGCTGCTGATGGTGGCTGGTGCACTGCGCAATTTTCAGCACCTGACCAGCTGGTACGGCTCCTCTGAGCACGACGCGCTGCCGACCGATGATCTGTTTTACGCGCTGGCACCGGAGCCGGGCCTTGAGCAGCAGATCTCAAGTGCCATTCTGGCACCGGACGCCATGGCGGATACCGCCTCCCGCACGCTGGCAGAACTGCGCAAGAAGATCCGAGCCACCGAAAACAGCATCCGCGACCGGCTGGAAAGCATGGTGCGCAACATGGATACCTCCAAATACCTGCAGGAGAGCGTGGTTTCCATGCGCAACGGTCGGTATGTTGTGCCGGTCAAGAGCGAATACCGCGGCGAAGTGAGCGGTATCATCCACGATGTATCCTCTACAGGCGCTACGGTGTTTGTGGAGCCGCAGGCTGTGGTGGAAGCCAATGCCCGCATCCTGCAGTACCGCGCACAGGAAGCGCAGGAGATCGAGCGCATTCTGGTGGCCTTTACCGCACAGGTGGCTGCCATTGAGCCGCAGTTCCAGTACAGCTACAAGGCTATGCTGGAAATCGACATCCTGCTGGCAAAGGCGCGGCTTGCGCTGGAGTTGAAGGCCTTTAAGCCCGCTGTGCGGACGGATTCTTCCTTTAATCTGATCCGCGCCCGCCACCCGCTGATCGACCCGCAAAAGTGCGTTCCGGTGGACATTGCGCTGGGCGGGGAGTATGATTCTCTTATCATCACCGGCCCAAACACCGGCGGTAAAACAGTTACCCTGAAAACCGCCGGTCTGCTGTGCGCTATGGCACAGTGCGGTTTTCTGATCCCGGCAGACGAGCGCAGCGAGATCTGCGTGTTTGATGAATTTTTGGTAGACATCGGCGATGAGCAGAGCATTGAGCAGAGCCTTTCCACCTTCTCCGGCCACATGAAAAAAATCACCGGCATTCTGGAGCTTGCCATGCCGCACACCCTTGTGCTGCTGGACGAGCTGGGTGCCGGCACCGATCCCGCCGAGGGCGCCGCGCTGGCAGTTGCCATCATTGAGGAGCTGCGACGCCGTGGCGTTCTGCTGATGGCGACCACCCACTATGCAGAGCTGAAGGTTTTTGCGCTGGAGACTAAGGGCGTGGTCAATGCCAGCTGCGAGTTTGATCTGGAGACCCTGCGCCCAACCTATAAGCTGAGTGTGGGCGTACCGGGCAAGTCCAACGCATTCCTGATCAGCGAAAAGCTGGGGATACCCAGCCGTGTTATCGAGGCTGCCCAGCAGCATCTGTCTGCCGAGGATAAACGTCTGGATGCAGTTCTGGGTCAGCTGGACGATCTGAAGCTGCAGCTGAAGGAAAGTCAGAACGAAGTAGAGCAGCTGCGCAACGAAGCTTCTCATCAGCTGGAAGCCGCCCGCAAAAAGCGGGATGAGCTGATCCAGCAGGGCGAAAACGAATTGGAAGCCGCCCGTGCCAAGGCACGTACACTGGCACAGCAGGTGGAAACACAGGCCTACGCGCTGACCGACGAACTGCGCCAGCTGCAAAAGGACGAGCGCATGAGCGCCCAGCAGAAGGCACAGCGCGCCCGCGAGATTGCCAAAAAGGAGACCGAAAAGCTGTTTGCCGGTACAGAGGTGGTGCATAACCCCATCAAGGAATTTGTGCCGTTGAAGGAGGTAAAGGTGGGGCAGGAGGTCTGCATTGCAGAACTGAACCAGCTGGCCACCGTTCTGGCGCTGCCGGACAAAAACGGCGATGTGCTGGTGCGTGCCGGTATCATCAAGACCAAGGTACCCCTCAAGGGCTTGAAGCAGCCGGAAAAGCTGGTAAAAGAACCAACTGCGCCCAAGACCAAAGCGCAGCAGCGGTACTCCCGCCTGACCGGTGATACAAACCGCCCCAACGGCAGGGTAGAGCGCGTACAGCGCACCGCAAAAATGGAGTGCAACCTGCTGGGGCTTACGGTGGACGAGGCGCTGTCAGAGGTGGATTCCTTTATTGACCGCGCCATCCTGAACGGGCAGACGGTGGTCTATCTGATCCATGGCAACGGCACCGGTGCGCTGCGCACCGCCATCCATAAGCATTTGCGCGGTAACCGCATGGTAAAAAGCTTCCGTCTTGGCCGTTACGGCGAAGGCGAAAGCGGCGTGACGGTTGTAGAACTGAAATAACCCAGTAAGGACTGCCTTTTGAAAAATTGGCAGTCTTTTTTTGTTGCAGCGCAGGGAAAAGGCGAGTATACTCGTATTATAAATGTAAAACGAACAGGAAGTAAAACTTTATGCCAACCAGTCATCGCAGACCTGCAAATAAACATAGCAAACATAAAACACGCCGCCGCAAAACACAGCACCAGCTTTTGCGCGGTATGCTGTTTGTTTTTGCGGTGCTGATGCTCGGCTTTGGCCTATTTTTATGGAAGGCGGCGCTGGAACTGAATGCACCCGCAGAACCCGCAGTCTCAGCATCAGAGGATGATTTTCGTCCTGTGGTGGGCGACCCGCCGTACCGGGTGGCAATAGACGCTGGACATGGCGGCAGCGACCCAGGCGCAAGGGGAGTAGTTGAAGAAAAACAGATCACCGCAGCAACGGCTGCTGCGCTGCTTCAGTGGCTAGAGCAGGATCCGAATTACATTCCGTTGCAGATCCGGGAAAGCTTTGATGAAACCGCGACACCTGCCCAACGTGCAGCCGCCGCCAGTGCCCAAAGCCCGCAGCTGCTGCTGTCCATCCACGGCAACTCCGCAGCCAACGGCTCTACGGCATCCGGCTTTGAATGCTATCCGGCAGTGCCCGGGCGCACATGGCATCAGGAGAGCTTTTATTTTGCCCGGCTGCTGGCCGGAGGAATGCAGAGCATCGGCGCAAAGCTGCGCGGACGTGGGGGAGTGCGTTACATTTATTATCTGGAAAACGACCAGAAACAGCTGGTGGAAAACACCTACACACAGGTGCGGAACGAACGCAGTTTTACGCTGCTGGAAGATGTGGATTGTCCGGCAGTATTGTCAGAACAGTGCTTTGTGACAAACGCCGAGGATGTAGAGCGATTTGGCAGCGAGGAGGGCTGCAAGACTGTGGCGCGTATTTATTACGAAGCCATCTGTGCGTACTTTGGCACAGAACCACTGCCAGTGAAATGAGCATCGCATCACCAAAGCAGAAGAAGCGATACTGCTTATATAAAATGACTGGTAACGCACCAGAACAGCCATCGCAGGCAGAAGTCAAACACTTGAACGTACTGGTAATACGTCCAGCGGTGTAGATGCAGGCGTATGCAAACTGAAACGCATCCACAGAAGCTGCCGGAAATCTGACAGAAAGAGAGAAGGGCAGCTTCTGTTTTTTGATTATAGTTGTTTCGTATAATGCACGTTATGCGAAACTTAGGGAAGTGAAAAAAGCCCATTTCCCGGATTTTTGGCGTTTCAACCCCGGCTGGCTCATTTTTAGGCTTGATTCAACCGCTTTGCACATTCTGCACTTTTTACCATGTTTTATTGTTTTATTTGTCTCGCACTTTCAGATGCTTTCCGTGTTATGCGCTGCTTCATTGGTTCGTTAGTAATTCATTTTGTTCTAGCAATTTTATTCAGGCAAGCATCTCTATGCGCTTGCTTTATAACATTTCATGTTACGGCTATGGTTGTTCAGTTGCTAATGTAAATTATAAAGACCAATGTAAATTATAAAGACCTATGACTTTAATCCGGTCAATCCGGATCGTGTCATAGGCCTTTGCATCGTTTCAAGCGCTATTCAGGTTATAAGATCTTAGTGGTTTAAGTATCGTTCGATGAGTCGTCGGTTTCTTCGGCAGACATTGCCGAGATATCTGCTCGGAAGCCATCCTGTGCAGCGCCCTCAAAGGCCGCCATAGGGCCGGACGGCTCAGAATCGTCCTCACCCGCCGGGGCATTTTCGGCAGATGTCTCCCCTGCTGCTTCTGTTGTATCCAAGCTTGCTTTTGCTGCTTTTATGGGCAGTACCTTGCCCAACGGGTTTTCTTCAATGGCAGAGCGAACCTGAAATTCTTGTAGGTGCGTATAAATTTGCGTTGTCCCAACGCTGCTGTGACCCAGAAGCTGCTTGAGGGTAAGGATATCCACATTGCCGGTCTGATACATCAGGGTTGCAGCGGTGTGGCGCAGCTTATGGGTGGAAAAGCCATTCAGTCCGGCAGCCTTCATTGCGCCGGAGATCAGCTGTTCTACCCTGCGGTTCGAGATACGTTCCTTGCGCATACGGGTGATAAATACCGCTTTTTCCTTGGGTGAAAGCCCTTCCATAGTATTGCGCTTGCGCAGATACAACTGCAACGCCTCCACGCAGGCATCGTTCAGGTAGACCATGCGTTCCTTATGGCCTTTGCCGAACAGGCGGATCTGCCGCTGCTCCAAATCAATGTCTCCAAGATCCATGCCTACCAGCTCTGCAAGACGCATACCGCAGTTGAGGAACAGCACCACCATGCAATAATCCCGCTCCGGGAAATCGCTCTGAGTCTGGGTGCTCTCCAAAAGCGAGATGGACTGCTCTGCCGTCAGGTACTTGGGCAATACTTTATCCTGCTTGGGCGGACGGATAGCCGCCGTAGGGTCCTCGGATAGGCGGTTGACCTGATTGACCAGATAATCATAAAAGCCGTGCAGGCTGGCCAACCGCCGGGCGGTAGAGGATTTTTTGTTGCCGCACTCCCGGTTTAAAAAGTACAGATACTCGTAGATATCCTCTTTTGTTATGCTGCCCCAAAAGGCCGTATCCAGCCCTTTGGGGTCGATCTCCTTAAAATCTGCATCTGTTGGCACAAGCCCGCGGCGGCGTTTCATAAAGCGGCTGAAGGAGCGTAGGTCACAGTAATAACTGAACGCCGTATTGGCGCTTTTGCCGGCGATCACCTCAAGGTACCGCACATATTCTACAATATCCGGGGCGGCATCCTCAAAGGGTGCGTGCTTGCCGGGATTTCTTTCGTCCAGATAAATCGACATAGGTTCCTCGTTTCATCACAGGCGGTCATTTTTCAGCGCATTAATGGCATCTGCAATATACGCCGCACCGACCAGCTTCATGCCGGGATAATCAGCGGCATTCAGGTGTGCAAGGCTGTGCTTTGGGATGACTGCCCGCTCAAAACCGATACGTTCAGCCTCGTGCAGACGCTGCTCCAGATTAGGCACGCTGCGCACTTCCCCGCCCAGACCTACCTCTCCGATGGCAATAAGCTTATCGCTGACCGGGCGGTCCAGCAACGAGGAGACCATGCTCAGACAGACTGCAAGGTCGCAGGCGGTATCCCGCAGTGCAATGCCGCCCACAATATTGACGTAAACATCCAGATTGCCAAAGAAGTACCCTGCCCGCTTTTCCAGTACAGCGATCAAAAGATTCATGCGGTTATAATCGTATCCACTGCAAGCACGGCGAGGTGCCGGGAAATTTGTCTTGGTGGCAAGCGCCTGAATCTCGCTCAGGATGGGACGGCTGCCCTCCATGGTGCAGGCTACACAGTTGCCGGAGACCCCCAGCGGACGCCCCTCCAGCAGCATCTGGGATGGGTTTTCGATCTCGGCAAGTCCTGTGCCGGTCATGTCGAACATTCCCAGCTCATTGGTGGAGCCATAGCGGTTTTTTGCTGCCCGCAGAATGCGGTACGGCAGCATCTTGTCACCCTCAAAGTAAAGCACCGTATCCACGATATGCTCCATGACCTTGGGACCTGCGATCGCGCCATCCTTGTTCACATGACCCACGATGAACATGGGGATCTCCTGCTTTTTGGCTACCGCCAGCAGCCGCGCGGCACTCTCCTTCACCTGACTGACTGTACCGGACGAGGACGAGATATCCATGCAGCGCATGGTCTGGATGGAGTCAATGACCACAAGATCCGGCTTTTCCTTTTCAATCAGGCCGCAGATCTCATCCACGTCGTTTTCTGCCGCCAAAAAGATGTTGTCCTGCGGTACCTTCAGCCGTGCGGCGCGCAGTTTGACCTGCCGGACAGATTCCTCTCCGGTGATATACAGCACGCTGTGCTGGTTAGAGATGGCACCGCACAGCTGTAGCAGCATAGTAGATTTACCAACGCCCGGCTCACCGCTCAAAAGCACCACGCCGCCCAGCACGATACCGCCGCCCAATACGCGGTCCAGCTCCGAGATACCGGTCAGGATACGGCTTTTTTCCTCAGTCGTGCTGATCTCTGACAGCCGCCGGGCGGTCAGGGTGGTCACGCCCTCCTGACGAGCCGCAGCAGCCTGCCGGGCAGCAGGAGTCCCTGCCTTTGGAGCTTCGGCAACAACGTCCTCGTTCATGGTGTTCCAGCTGCCGCAGCTGGGGCAGCGCCCCATCCAGCGGGGGCTTGTCTCTCCGCAATTAGAGCATACATAGACGGATTTCAGTTTCATGTCTGTCCCTCATTTGTTTATGGTCTTTTGTTATTGTAACACACTGCGCTAAAACCCGCAAGAAAAGGATGCTAATTACAGGCGGCTGCCCAGATACGAAAGCCCTGCCGCCGCGCCGCACAGCGGCAGCAACACTACCATGGTCAGCAGATATTGTCCCAGCAGTGTCTGCACCCCGGGGCGGGCTTGTCCGCCGGGATGTTTGCGAAAGGAATAGGCGTGGATCCGGCTGCTGACCTGCAAAGCACAAGCCCCGAAAAAGCACAGACAGCCGCTTGCTGCTGCCGCCGGTAAGCCTGTCCACAGCAGTGCCGAGAGCATTGTTTTCCACCCGCCTGCTGTGCAAAGCTGTACCATAAGCAACCCGCTGCCCAAACCGTACAACATCATGCTGCCAAAGATCATTATAGGCCCAAGGGCAGACAGCCCCAATACCAGAAACAGGCTGACCACAAGGCCGAGAGCCAAATATTCCATGCTAAAAAGCTGTACCGTCCCTTGCATACTGCCCGGTGCAAACAGCCCTTGCCACGCTTCCAGATAATACCGCAGCAGCTCTGCCTGCCGGGCATCGCATACGGCCTGCAATACACCGGCTGCCGAACTCCCCAGCAGAAAGGCCGCAGCCAGCAGCCAGCAATCCCGGGTGGCGTGCCGCTTTGCCGGGATGCAGGGCTCTTTTGATGGCAATTGCTCTACGGGATCCGGTGCAGTTTCCGGTACAGTCGGCAGAGCAGGCTCTGCTTTCTGCACCGGCAGGCTGACCGTCTGTGGCAGCAAGGACAGGTTTTCTTCCGTTTTTTCTTGTTCGTAGATCCACATACGCTGTTTTCTCCTCTGATGGATTCGATTTGCCGGATCGATCAACGAAGCGTGTGCCTACGGCTGCGCAGGGTGACCCCAAGCAGCCCTCCGATACAGCCGCAGAGCAGCACCGCCAGAATACGGCACACTACAGCCGGCGCGGCAGCGGTGCCGTTCCACACAGCGGAAAGCGCCAGCGGCACTGCCAGAAATGTACTTTGGAGCAGTCCGGTCAGCAGACCGCGCACCTTTTTACGGAACGCTGCCGCCAGTGCACACAGCGAACTGCCCATGCATACGGCTGTTGTGGCAAGTATCGGCACTACGCTGCCGGAGCAGCCCTGCCCGGCCATCAGCTGCGCAAAACCGGCCAGCGCCGCCGCTGTTACGGCCACCCCCAGCGCCCCGAAAAGCAGAAACGAAAGAAGTTCCGCCGGGAAACCTCGAGATTCAGACATAACAAAACCGCCTCCCTGCACATAGTCTATGCAGGGAGGCGGTTCATGTATGCACGGTGTTAACGCTTACTTCTTGTCGGCAGGAGCCTTGTCCATGTTCAGCTTTTCGACCGAAGAGATAGCAGACTTGGTGAAGCGGATCTTCACGCGGTCAGCGCCGGTCTCCAGAACAAAGGTGTCGTCCTTGATGGCGACAACGCGGCCAATGACACCGCCGATGGTAGTGACCTGATCGCCGATCTCCAGACTGCTGCGCATAGCGGCATCCTTCTTTTCCTGCTTCTTCTGGGGACGGTAGATCATGAAGTACAGCAGGACCAGCATCAGTGCCAGCGTGAAGAACAGGCTGATATAGCCTTCGGACGTGGTAGTCAGAAATTGCATGGGGCAAAATCTCCTCTCAAAAATTCAGATAATGCTATTATACCCTCTTATCGGCCTTGTTGCAAGGCTAAAGTTTAAATTCGGGTATCCAGAAGCTTCACGTATCTGTCGTGGAAGGCGGTAAAGGTGCCGGCATCCAGTTCATCCCGGATACGCTCCATCAGGTGGTTGTAGAACCACAGATTGTGCATCACGGTCAAACGCATACCCAGCATCTCGTCTGCCTTGAGTAGATGCCGGATGTAGGCACGGGAGTAATTACGGCACACCGGGCAGCTGCAGGCGGGGTCGATGGGACGCTCGTCCCGCTCGTACTTGGCGTTTTTGATGTTGATGATACCGCTCCATGTATTCAGATGACCGTGGCGGGCATTGCGGCTGGGCATAACGCAGTCAAACAGATCCACGCCGCGGGCAACGGCCTCGATGATGTTGCCGGGGGTGCCGACGCCCATCAGATAGCGGATCTTGTCCTTGGGCATATACGGCTCCACCTGACTGATCATCTCATACATCACTTCGGTGGGCTCGCCCACAGCCAGGCCGCCGATGGCGTAGCCGTCCAGCTCCAGCTCGGCGATCTGCTTCATGTGCTCCACGCGCAGATCTGCATAGGTGCAGCCCTGATTGATGCCGAACAGAAGCTGATCCGGGTTGACCGAGATGCCCTCGTGCTTCAGCCGTGCCATTTCGGCCTTGCAGCGCTTTAGCCAGCGGGTGGTGCGCTCACAGCTGTCCTTGGAGTAATCGTGCTGGGCGGGGTTCTCCACGCACTCATCAAAGGCCATGGCGATGGTAGAACCCAGATTTGCCTGGATCTGCATACTCTCCTCCGGCCCCATGAAGATGCGGTGACCGTCCAGATGAGAGGCGAAGGTCACGCCCTCTTCGGTGATTTTGCGCAGCTTTGCCAGACTGAACACCTGAAATCCGCCGCTGTCGGTCAGGATAGGCCCGTTCCAGCGGGTGAACTTGTGCAGGCCGCCCATATCTGCCACCAGCTTGTCGCCGGGACGCAGATGCAGGTGGTAGGTGTTGCACAGCATGACCTGCGCGCCGATATCCTTCAGATCCTGCGCCGACAGGCCGCCCTTGATGGCACCGGCGGTGGCAACGTTCTGGAAGGCAGGGGTCTGCACCGTGCCGTGCACGGTTTTGAACTCGCCCCGTCGGGCGTTGTGTTCCTGCTTGAGCAGGGTGTAGGTCGTCAAAGAAGGCATGGTCTTTTCCTTTCTGCGCACGGAAAACAGCCGTGCAGCCTCGGTGCAGGCAGCAAGCCTGCAAGTTATCAGAATGATCACAGCAGCATTATGCCGCAATTACAAAAAAATCACAAAATGAGCATAGCATCGCCAAAGGAGAAGAAGCGGTACTTTTCTGCCACGGCTACTTCATAGGCGTGCATGGTCTTTTCGTAGCCGTACAGAGCGGACACCAGCATGATCAGGGTGCTCTCCGGCAGGTGGAAGTTGGTGATCAGGCCGTCGATGCAGTTGAACTTCACACCCGGATACAGGAAGATGGAGGTGTTGCCGCTGCAGGCTTTGATCTCGCCATACTTGGCAGCAACAGCCTCCAGCGTGCGGCAGCTGGTAGTACCCACTGCGATGACCCGGTGGCCTGCGGCCTTGGTCTCGCGGATGCGCCGGGCGGTCTCCTCACTGATGGAGTACCACTCGCTGTGCATCTTGTGGTCGCTGATCTCGTCCTCCTGTACAGGGCGGAAGGTGCCCAGACCAACGTGCAGTGTGACCTCGGCAATGCCGACGCCCATAGCGCGGAGGGTGTCCATCAGCTCCGGGGTAAAGTGCAGCCCGGCGGTGGGAGCAGCTGCGCTGCCCAGCTCCTTGGCGTAGACGGTCTGATACTGGCTCTGATCCTCCAGCTGCTTTGTGATGTAGGGCGGCAGCGGCATCTTGCCAAATTCATCCAGCTTTTCATAAAGCGTTTCGGTATCATAATAGAATGTAACGTACTTGTTGCCGTCCTCCATGGTTTCGTCCACCACGGCGGTCAGACTGCCGTCGCCAAAGCTTACCTTCGTACCGGGCTGCATCCGCTTGCCGGGCTTTGCCAGACACTCCCACTGGTCGCCCTTCACCTGCCGCAGCAGCAGCAGCTCGCACACGGCACCGGTAGGCTGCTTGACGCCCACGATGCGGGCGGGCAGCACCTTGGAATTGTTCACCACCAAAAGATCCCCCGGCTCCAGAAATTCCGGCAGGTCGCGGAATACCTTGTGCCGAATGCTGTCGTCCTTTTGGCTCAGAACCATCAGCCGTGCCGCATCCCGAGGGGACGCAGGTTCCTGTGCAATGAGCTCTTTGGGTAAATCATACCAAAAATCTTTTTTTAACATAGCGTTCAATTTGCCTTTCCGATGATTGACACGGACACCGTATCAATGATATCATAAAATCTGTATAAACAGTATCTATTATATTGCATCGCTGTCCGGTTTGCAAGCCGTGTTCTTCGCAATACTAAGATTTGCTGTTTGTTTTTTTGAAAGGAAAGGTGCTGGAAATGGAAAGACAGTATAAAGTGGGTATTGTAGGCGCAACTGGCATGGTGGGTCAGCGTTTTGTGACTCTGCTGGAGAATCATCCCTGGTTCAAGCTGACCGTGCTGGCCGCATCCGGCCGCAGTGCGGGCAAGAGCTATGAGGATGCAGTAGGCTCCCGCTGGGCCATGACCACTCCCATGCCGGAGAGCGTGAAGAAGATGACCGTTCTGGACGCTTCCAAGGTAGAGGAAGTTGCTTCGCAGGTGGATTTTGTTTTCTGCGCTGTCAATATGCCCAAGGACGAGATCAAAGCACTGGAGGAAGCATACGCCAAGGCTGAGTGCCCGGTGGTCTCCAACAACAGTGCCCATCGTTTCACCCCGGATGTTCCCATGGTGGTGCCCGAGATCAATGCCGACCATATCGAGATCATTCCCGCCCAGCGCAAGCGTCTGGGCACCAAGCGCGGCTTCATCGCTGTTAAGTCCAATTGC
>OBAF01001744.1_pt1 | contig 11953 bp, 12 predicted proteins | sample 1517851 | NCBI WGS metagenome assembly OBAF01 (sample SAMN04571706, study PRJEB22368) | human gut metagenome | biome: human gut; material: stool | host: Homo sapiens | place: Luxembourg | collected 2012-10-19 | reverse complement strand
CCCGGTAAAGGGTGACAGGCTTGCAAGATAGGTTTTCGAGTTCCGATCTTGCAATGATTTTACCAGCTTTCGCCGGTAAAGTCAAGCGGACACTTTCAAGGGCTGCACCGCTGCCGCAAAGGGGCGGGGCGCTTCCGGCTGCGCCGCCCGGGCGGGGGCTGCCTGTACCGTTACCGCCTGCATCTGCTGGGGCGGCTCGGACAGGCTGAACAGTGCCAGTTCCAGCTCGATGCGCTGGTCGCTGCCGCGGGTCATGTGCTCCAGCGCCGTGCCAAGGGTGCGGATGGCGCGGATGGCTTCCCGCTGCCCCATCTCCGGGCCTTTTTGCAGGTACAGCGCTTCTTCCTCCGGCGAAACACCGGACAGCAGCGCCTGCCCGCCGGGCAGCGCCGCCAGCATCAAGGCGCGGTAGTGGGCGATCAGTTCCTCGGTCAGGCGCTTCACATCCACCGACTGCTGCCGCAGCTGCGCCAGCTGTGCCAGCGCGGCGGCGGCGTCCTGTGCTTCCAAGGCGTCCGAGATGTGGAACAGGTAGCTGCGGTCGGTGACACCCGCCATGCGGCGCACTACATCCGCATCGATCTTTGCCGTGACACCGGCGCAGGTGTCTAGAATGGACAGCGCATCGCGCAACGCACCATCCGCCAGACGGGCGATCAGCTCCGCACCGTCGGAGGTCAGCTCCAGCTTTTCCTCCCCGGCGATATACTCCACCCGCCGTGCGATATCCTCCGGCCCGATGCGGGTAAAATCGAGAGGATGGTGGCGGGCACTTTCTGGATTTCGGTGGTCGCCAGAATGAAGATAACGTGTGCGGGGGGCTCTTCCAGCGTTTTCAGCAGCGCATTGAAGGCCGCTGTGGACAGCATATGCACCTCGTCGATGATATACACCTTATACTGGCAGGCGCTGGGGGTATAGGCGGTCTCGTCCCGCAGGTCGCGGATATCGTCCACGCCGTTGTTGGAGGCTGCGTCCATCTCCACCACGTCCAGCAGACTGCCATTGTCGATGCCCTTGCAGATCTCGCACTCCCCGCAGGGGTCGCCATTTACTGGATGCAGGCAGTTGACCGCCTTGGCAAAAATTTTGGCGCAGGTGGTCTTGCCGGTGCCGCGCACGCCGGTAAACAGATACGCATGGCCTACGCGCCCTGCGGTGATCTGGTTTTTCAGGGCAGTCACGATGGCACGCTGACCCACCACATCCTCAAACCGCTGGGGTCTCCATTTGCGGTAAAGTGCACGATACACGGCGATGTCTCCCCTTTCCCGGCCTTTGCGGCAAAAATAAAAGGACAGCGCTCGACGGGGTTTTGTCCCCGCCTTGCGTAACTCGGCATACGGATGCAGGCTTACTGAAACGCACGAACGCACTGCTTAAGGCTGCTTGGTTCCCCACCTGACCTGGTTCACAGCGAATCCATCGTACAGGACCCGCATCCGTATGCCGAACCACGCAGCAGGCGCTGTCCGACACATCCTTGTGGATGCTAGGATATTGTACCATAAACCCCGCCGGATTGCAAGAGGGGCACGGCTGGTTTTTGTCGGTGCAAAAACGCCGCGCCGGACGATTTAAAATGGCCTCCGCTATGCTCTGGCCATATTCAGCGGAATTATGATTTATAATTTCGGGACAACGGAGCGTCTGCGGACGCTCCGTTGTCCCATTTTCACGGGAGCGGAGGGCATTCTAAATCGTTCTCACACAAAAAAAGACCGCCGCACAAAAGTACGGCAGTCTTTGAAAAATCAGGCGCTATGAAGCCGTTTGGCAGTTTAAGACTGGCAAGCGGTGATCAGGCTCATCTTGTAGACCTCGTCTGCGTTGCAGCCGCGGGACAGGTCGTTGATGGGAGCGTTCAGACCCTGCAGGATGGGGCCGTAGGCAGCGTAGCCGCCCAGACGCTGTGCGATCTTATAGCCGATGTTGCCGGCCTCGATGCAGGGGAAGATGAAGGTGTTGGCCTGACCAGCGACCTTGCTGCCCTTGCACTTGACCTGTGCAACCTCGGGAGCAACGGCTGCGTCAAACTGCAGCTCGCCGTCCACAGCCAGCTCGGGGTCCATCTCCTGAGCCTTGATGGTAGCGTCGTGGCTCAGTGCCACGGTGCCGCCCTTGCCGGAGCCCTTGGTGGAGAAGCTCAGCACAGCCACCTTCGGGTCGATGCCGAACAGCTTTGCGGTGCGGGCAGTCTCCACAGCCACCTCTGCCAGCTTGGAAGCGGCAGACACCTTGACCTCGCCGGTAGCCTTATCGACGGTATCGGTGTAATCAATGTTGACAGCGCAGTCGCCCATGGCAATGCGCTTCAGACCCTCTTCGCCGCAGTCGCGGTCCAGAATAAAGCAGGAGCTCACCAGATGTGCGCCCTTCTTGGTCTTGACCAGCTGCAGAGCGGGACGGATGGTGTCGGCGGTGGAGTAGGTAGCGCCGCCCAGCAGGCAGTCAGCCTTGCCCATCTTCACCAGCATGGTGCCGAAGTAGTTGGACTTCTTCAGCAGTGCGGTGCACTCCTCAGCGGACTGCTTGCCCTTGCGCAGCTCCACCATGGTGCTGACCATCTCATCGAAACCGGCGTAGTTCTCCGGGTCGATGATCTCGGCAGCGGAAATATCAAAGTTACCGGCGGCGGCAGCAGCCTTGCACTCTGCCTCGTTGCCCACCATAACGACCTTCAGCACGCCCTCGGCCAGCAGCTTGCTTGCGGCCTCCAGAATGCGGGGGTCATTGCCCTCGGTGAACACGATCGTCTTGGGATTTGCCTTCAGCTGTGCTACCAGCGGTGCAAACATATCAGCCATTGTGATTACCTCCGAAAATGCTTTCCAAAATTTGCATCCCGTGTCTGTTGGACACAAGGATGCCTTTCTTCTTTATTCTAGCACAGACGGCAAAAAGTTCAAGACAAAATTGTGTTTTTGTGCTATATTTTAGGGGAGAAAGCCTTGTTTTATTTGTGAATAAAATATCATACTAGTTTTAAAGGATATTTTCCCCGCAAATATAAAAGAGCCCGTGCAGTCCACAGGCTCTATGGGCAGATGCTCCATCATGCAGTTTTCTTTACGGGGACGCTGTTCTCATACAGTTCGTGGGGCGCAACGTCCTGTCCCTCCGGCCATTCGATGCCCACGCCGCCGGGCAGCAGCTGCACCGCGTTGAAATAGCTTTCGTCCTTCAGCTGTCCGTACCACGGCCCCGTTGCATAGGGTGCAACGTCAAAGAGCTTTACCTCTCCCGTTTCGTAGGACAGGCGAAGTTTCAAGGGGCTTATGGTCTCCACCTTAGTCAATTTCGGCTGCAACATAAGATCACTCCTTATTTCAAAGGGTCAATGCGGAAGAACTGCTCGCCGTTGCTCAACAGCTTCCAGTTCGCTTCCAGATCATCGCGGTGTATTACTACCCACGCTTCCAGCAGCTTCAGCTTGTTTTTGGGAAAGCCGCCTTCCAAAATCGTCCCGTCCAGTGCCATCACGATCTCTTCCCCGGAATACTCCGCATGGATATGCGGCATATTGTGTTTTCCGCCCTGTTCCCGGTACATTCTGACGATGATGCCATAAAATATGCTTAATACCGGCATTTTACCCACTCCCTTCTTCAAGTTCATTTTATCATACGCAGGTGTTTTTTTCAAGAAACTGTGATGATCTCTTTTTGTGCGTTTGCCGTACTCTTGAATCTGTGTTATAGTTTACAATATTATAATTTGCAAATAAACCGCCATTCTGATTTTAAAGGAGATGTTCTCCATGGATATGGATACTTTAAAGGCCGAATGCCTTGCCTGCACCCGGTGCGAGCTGTGCGCCACCCGGACGAACGTAGTGTTCGGGCAGGGCGTGCCGGACGCCGAGGTGCTGTTTGTGGGCGAGGGCCCCGGCCAGAGCGAGGACGAGCAGGGTCTGCCTTTTGTGGGGCGCAGCGGCCAGCTGCTGGACAAATACCTGTTTGCCATCGACCTTGACCGCAAAAAGAACTGCTATATCGCCAACATCGTCAAGTGCCGCCCGCCCCAGAACCGCGACCCGCTGCCCGCCGAGAGCGAAGCCTGTATGCCGTGGCTGCGGGAGCAGTTCCGGCTGATCCAGCCTAAGATCGTGGTCTGCCTTGGGCGCATTGCCGCCCAGCGGATGATCCGGCAGGATTTTTCCGTCACCCGGGAGCACGGGCAGATCATCAATAAAGGCGGCATTTTGTTCATGGGCACCTTCCACCCCGCCGCCCTGCTGCGCCAGCCCCAGAACAAACCCGAAGCCTTTGCGGACTTTACCGTGCTGCGGGACACCATTGCCGCCGTGTGCGAGCATACCTATAATAGGTAAGGTCAGGAACCAACCGCGCCGCTTTTGCATACTGTAAAGCAAAAGCGAGGTGTTTTTGTATGGAAAGTTCCGTGCATCCTTCTGTGGATTTCTTTCTGGGCGCTACAACGCCCGCCGGGTTCAAGGGCTACTTTGCGCCGCTGCGCCGGGAGCCCGAGATGCAGCTGGTGCTGCTCAAAAGCGGGCCGGGCTGCGGCAAGTCTACCCTGATGAAGCGTCTGGCGCGCGCCGCACAGGAGAAAGGCGAGCCCATCCAACGCATCCACTGCGCCAGCGACCCCGACAGTCTGGACGGGGTGGTGTTCCTGCGGCAGAAACGCGCCATCATCGACGCCACCGCACCCCATGTGGTGGAGCCGGAAGCCCCCGGCGCAGACGAGCGGGTGCTGAGTTTGTACCACACCATCGATGCCGATGCCCTGCACCCTCACAAGGATGAGGTGACCGCCCTGTTTGCCCGCAACCAGCTGCTGCGCAGCCGGGCGGCGCGGTATGTGGCCTCGGCAGGCAGCCTGCTGCTGGACAGCCGCCGCGCCGAAGCGTGCAGCGCAAACTTTGAAAAAGTGCGCCGCTACGTCAAGCGGCTGTGCACCCGCCTGCTGCCCCGCACCGAGGAGATGGGTTCTGAAGAGCTGCGGCTGCTCTCTGCCATCACGCCCAAGGGCGAGGTGTTCTATCAGGGCACGGTGCAGGCACTGGCCGACCGGTGCATCCTTTTCCGGGATGACTACGGGGCAGTCTCCCGCCTGCTGCTGGAGCTCATCCGCGCCGAGGCGCTGGCGCGGGGCTACCACATCATCACCTGCCCCTGCGCCATGCACCCGGAGGACAAGATCGACCACATTATCATCCCCTCCCTGCGGCTGGCATTTCTGACCGACAACCGCTGGCATCCGGTGCGGCTGTCTGCGGCGCAGACCGTGCGGTGCAGCCGTTTTGTGGACAGGGAGAACCTTTCCGCCTGCCGCGCACGGCTGCGCTTCAACGAGCGCGCCGCCGCCGAGCTGCTGGAACAGGCCTGTGCCCTGATGGCGCAGGCAAAAAGCTGCCACGACGAACTGGAGACCTACTACCGCACCGCCGTGGACTTTACACAGGTGGATGCCGCAGCCGCTCAGTGCATGGAGCTGTTCGGGGTAGGATAACGTAAAAACCAACGGAGGTGAAACGCCTTGGCAAGTATCCATCTGCCCATCCGGCAGCTGGTGGAGTTTTTGCTGCGCACCGGCAGCATCGACAGCCGCTTTACCGGCTTTGACCGCGCCAACGAGGGTGCACGCATCCACCGCAGGCTGCAAAAAGCCGCCGGGGAGGGTTATCAGGCTGAGGTGTTCCTCAGCGCGGAGCGGGAAGCCTGCGGCATCGCCTTTACGTTGGAGGGCCGGGCAGACGGCATTTTCACCGATGAACCCGGCACTGTGACCATTGACGAGATCAAGACCACCACTGTCCCCTACGAGGAGATCACCGAGGAACTGAACCCCTGCCACTGGGCGCAGGGCATGGTGTATGCCGCTATTTACAGCAGCCAGCAGGGTCTGGAAACGCTGGCGGTGCGGCTGACCTATTATCAGGTCGACACCGACCAAATTCAGCGCTTTACCCGGCAGTTCACCCGGCAGCAGCTGGAGCAGTTTTTGCAGCAGCTTTTAACGCAGTACGCCCCGTGGGCACAGCGGCAGCTGGATTGGAACACCCGGCGCAGTCAGAGCCTTGCGGCGCTGCAATTCCCCTTTGCGGAGTACCGCCCCGGGCAGCGGGCGCTGGCAGGCGAGGTGTACCGCGCCTGCCGCGCCGGAAAAAGCGCCGACCGCAAGGGTGGCACCCGCGTTTTTTGTCAGGCGCCCACCGGCATCGGCAAGACCATGAGCGCGCTCTTCCCTGCTTTAAAAGCCATGGGCGAGGGCTGCGGCGCAAAGCTGTTCTACCTGACCGCCCGCAACACCACCCAAGCCGCCGCCGAGGACGCGGTGGCGCGGCTGCGTGCCGCACAGCCCGGCCTTACCCTGCGCAGCGTGACCCTGACCGCCAAGGAAAAGGCCTGTCTGCACCCGGACGCCGAAGGCCACCCCGCCTGCCTGCCGGAGGTGTGTCCCTTTGCCAACGGCTACTACGACCGCCGCAAGGATGCGCTGGCGGCTCTGCTGGACGGCAGCGGCAGTTTCAGCCGCGCTGCGCTGGCAGACACCGCCCGGCAGTTCTCAGTGTGTCCCTTTGAGTTGGGGCTGGACTTGAGCGAGTGGTGCGATGTGGTCATCGGGGACTACAATTATCTGTTTGACCCGGTGGTGCACCTCAAGCGCTTTTTTGATGCCGCCGGGGACTGGCTGTTCCTCATTGACGAAGCACACAACCTGCCGGACAGAGCCCGCGCCATGTACTCGGCGCAGTTTGCCAAAAGCAGCCTGACCGAAGCAAAGCGGGCGCTGGGCAAGGGCAAAAGCAGCCTGAAAACCGCGCTGACCAAGGCGGATAAGGTCTTTCTGGCGGCGCGCAGAGCCTGCGCACAGGCTGCGCCCCGCACAGGTGCAGAGCCCGCCGGGGAGAGCGAACCCGCACAGGTGAGCCTTTTGCCCGCCGAAGCTGCCCCGGATTTTGCCCTGCCGCAGCCGCTGTACGCCCGGGATGGCACCGTGTTTTTGCAGCAGCTGCCCGCCGCTTTGCCCGCTGCGCTGCGGGCGGTGCACACCCCTTTGCAGGACTGGCTGGAACAGAACCCCGAGGACCCCGCCCACGCGCAGCTGCTGGAGCTTTACTTCGCCCTGCAGGATATCGCCCGCGCGGCTGACCGGTACGACAGCCATTTTGTCACCCAGCTCACCGCCCGGGGCAGTGAGCTGGAACTGCATCTGCTCTGCTTAGACCCCGCACCTTTTGTGGACGCCAGTCTGGCGGCAGGGCGCAGCGCGGCGCTGTTCAGTGCCACCTTGACCCCGCCCGCCTTTTACCGCAATGTGCTGGGCTGTGCCGATGCCCGGGCAGTGGCGCTGCCCAGCCCCTTCCCGCCGGAAAATCTGGGGCTGTTCTGCCTGCCGGGCATCTCCACCCGCTACCGCCAGCGGGAAGCCAGTGTGCCCACCGTAGCCGATGCGCTGGCGGCGCTGGCAAAGGGCAAAACCGGCAACTATCTGGCGTTTTTCCCCAGCTACGCCTATTTGCAGCAGGTGTACGAAGCCTTTGCCGCCCGCTGGCCGGACATTTCCACCCTTGTGCAGCAGCGCAGTTTGGACGATGCCGGGCGCGCGGAGTTTCTGGCGCAGTTCGTGCCCCGCCCTGCCCAGACGCTGCTGGGCTTTGCCGTCATGGGCGGCATCTTCGGCGAGGGAGTAGACCTTGTGGGCGACCGGCTCATCGGGTGCGCCATCGTAGGGGTGGGTCTGCCGCAGGTAAACCCCCGGCAGGAGATGCTGCGCCGCTATTACGAGGAGCAGTCCGGCTGCGGCTTCGACTACGCCTACCGCTACCCGGGCATGAACAAGGTGCTGCAAGCCGCCGGGCGGGTGGTGCGCACCCCGCAGGACAAGGGCGTGGTGCTGCTTTTGGACGACCGCTTTGCGCAGCCCGACACCGCCCGCCTGTTCCCGCCGCACTGGCGGCACATCCAATATCTGCCCAGCACCGCCGCGCTGGAAACGGCGCTGGCAGGGTTCTGGGGTTAACATCCTCGCCCTCTCAGGCGCTCCCGCGCCAGCTCCCCCAAAGGGGGAGCCTTTGGCAGTCCACGCAGACTTCATCTTTTTGCCAAGGCCTCTCCCTTTGGGAGAGGTGGCAGTGAGCGGAGTGAACTGACGGAGAGGGCAAGCCCGCTAACCGAAGGGCATACCTGCTAAAGAAAAAGCATCTGCAACCAAATCGCCAGCTTTCTGAAGCTCAGAAGCGATCGTTGCAGATGCTTTTTTGTCTGATACTTTAAGGATTATGCCCTTAATACTCCACGCCCTTCCGTGCGGCGATGCCCTTCTGGTAGGGGTGGCGGCGGCAGCACATCTCGGTAAGGTAATCTGCGGCGTCCAGCATCCATGCGGGGGCTGCGTGGGCGGTCAGGACGCACTCCTGCCCGGCGGGGCGGTGCAGCACCGCCTGCTGCAGCAGGTCTTTGTCCACCATGTCCAGCTCCCACGCGCTGCCGGCTTCGTCCAGCACCAGCAGATCACAGGGCTGCGCCAGCGCCGCCGCAAGGTTTTGGTTCTGCAAGGTGCGGGTAGCGGCCTTTTCGGCTTCGTTCATCTGAAAGACGAATTTCTGCCCGGCCTTGCCCCGGTAGACGGTGGCGCCCAGCTGTTCCAGCAGCGGGATCTCCCCGCTCTGCCCGCCCTTTAAAAACTGCACGATGACCACACGTTTTCCGCTGCCCAGTGCCCGCAGGGCAAGCCCCATGGCGGCTGTGGTCTTGCCCTTGCCGTCGCCGTAATACAGATGCAAAAGACCTAAGCTTTCCATCGTCTTTCTCCTTTTTTGTAGCAAAAGGCACCCGCAGCCCTGTATGCTTGCTGCGGATGCCTTGTTATTTATACTTTGCTTTTACTGGTACAGCGGGAACTCCCGGGTCAGGCGCAGAACGCGGGCGCTGATCTCGTCCTTCTTTTCCGCATAGTGCCAGATGCAGTCTGCAATGCAGTCCGCGATCACCTGCATCTCGGCTGCGCCCATGCCGCGGGTGGTGACAGCCGGGGTGCCCAGACGCACGCCGGAGGTCACAAAGGGGCTGCGGGTCTCGCCGGGGACGGTGTTCTTGTTGGCGGTGATGTGCACGCTGTCCAGACGCTGCTCCAGGTCCTTGCCGGTGCACTCCTCGTCCCGCAGGTCAATGAGCATCAGGTGGTTGTCGGTGCCGCCGGATACAAGCTTTACCCCGCGCTGCTGCAAAGCCGCAGCCAGCGCCTGTGCGTTTTCCACGATCTTGCGGGCATATTCCTTGAACTCCGGCTTCAGTGCCTCGCCAAAGCAGACGGCTTTTGCTGCAATCACGTGCTCCAGCGGCCCGCCCTGCGTGCCGGGGAACACTGCCGAGTTGATGCGCTTGGCAATGATGGGGTTGTTGGTCAGGATCAGGCCGCCGCGGGGTCCGCGCAGGGTCTTATGGGTGGTGGTGGTCACTACATCGGCGTAGGGCACGGGGCTCTGGTGCTGACCGCCCGCCACCAGACCGGCAATGTGGGCCATATCCACCATCAGATATGCACCATAGCCGTGGGCGATCTCAGCGATCTTCTCAAAATCGATGGCACGGGGATATGCAGACGCACCGGCCACGATCAGCTTGGGGCGCACCTTTTTAACCTGCTTTTCCAGCTCAGCATAGTCGATCACGCCGTCGGCATTGACACCGTAAGAGACAAAGTTATAGTTCTTGCCGGACATGTTCACCGGAGAACCGTGGGTCAGATGGCCGCCCTGAGACAGGTCCATGCCCATGACAGTATCGCCCAGATCCAGCAGAGCAAAATAAACTGCCAGATTGGCCTGTGCACCGGAGTGGGGCTGAACATTGGCATATTTTGCGCCGAACAGCTTGCAGGCACGCTCGATGGCAATGTTCTCCACCTCGTCCACATAGACACAGCCGCCATAGTAGCGCTTGCCGGGCAGGCCCTCGGCGTACTTGTTGGTCAGGATGCTGCCCATTGCGGCCATGACGGCGGGAGAGACGATGTTCTCACTGGCGATCAGTTCAATGTTTTGGCGCTGACGGTTCAGCTCGCGATCCATGGCTGCGGCCAACTCCGGATCAACGGTATTGACCAGACCGATGGTGTCCATCATTTCATTGTACATAATATTCTACCCCTCTCAATTTCCGGAGAAAGCCCCGGATCTCTGGATCTCTTCAAGCCACCCTGCTCCGCGCACGAACCGAATTGCTTTCTTTTATCATAGCAGAAAGCTGCAGAATCTTCAACTTCCATTTTGCCAAAAGGCTTGCTTTTTTCGTCTGAAGTGTTTATTATACTTGTATAAAAATGCAGTGTCGTTTTTGTATATTTTTCAAGTCAGTCAACCTTCAGATGAAGCGAGGTGTTCTCTGGTGACGGTCAGTGAAGCAAAGCAGACCCAGCGCAAAGCGGGCCGTGCCGCACGCAAGGCTCTCGGCCCGGAAGAACGCAAGGCTGCAAATGCCGCTTTGTGCGCATTCCTCTGGCAGCTGGCTGCCGTGCAGAATGCGCAGACCATCCTGCTGTACGCAGCGTTTGGTTCCGAAGCCGACCTTTCTGCCCTTGCGGAAAAGGCGCAGGCGCAAGGCAAAACGCTGGCCTATCCGGTGTGCGGCGAGGCGTATTCCCTTACAGCCGCTGTGCCCGGCCCGGACGGCTGGGAGATGGGACAGTACGGCATCCGCACCCCCATCCTGAGCCGGTCGGAGATTCTGCTGCCGGAAGCGCTGGATCTGGTCCTTGTACCCTGCACGGCTTTTGATGCAGACTGCTTCCGGGTCGGCATGGGCAAGGGCTATTACGACCGGTATCTTCCCCGCTGCAAAAACGCGGTGAAGATTGGCATTGCATTTGAGGCACAGCGGGTGGAACATGCTGCCGTAGACGAGCACGACCAGCGGCTGGATGCCTATGTAACAGAGAGGGGTATTTACAAATGGAAATGACTAAGCTGAGCTGTGAGAAATTTCTCGCAGAGCTGGCCAGCAAAGCCCCCACGCCGGGCGGCGGCGGAACGGCGGCGCTGGTGGGTGCTGCCGGTGTAGCGCTGGGCAATATGGTGGGCAACCTGACCACCGGCAAAAAGAAATATGCCGCCGTGGAAGCAGACATTCAGGCCCTGAACACAAAGGCCGATGCCCTGCGCAAAGAGCTGGAGGCGCTGGTGCAGGCCGACGCCGATGCCTTTGCGCCGCTGGCTGCGGCCTACGGCTTGCCCAAGGACACACCAGAGCAGGCTGCACACAAAGCCGCCGTGCTGGAAAAGGCGCTGGATGCCGCCTGTGCCGTGCCACTTGAGGTCATGGAAAAGTGCGCCGAGGGCATTGCTCTGGTGGAAGAATACGCCGCCAAGGGCAGCGTGATGGCCGTCTCGGACGCAGGCTGTGCAGCCGCTCTGTGCAAGGTAGCCTTGCAGGCCGCAAGCCTGAATGTGTTCATCAACACAAAGCTGATGGCAGACCGTGAGCGCGCTGCTGCGTTGGACGCGAAAACAGACAAACTGCTGGATGAATTTGTGTCGCGGGCAGACGCTGTTTTTGCATCCGTGACGAATAAATTGCGGAATAAGTGAGGAAAAGTATTATGGCAACGATTTTGAAGGGCGCACCCGTTGTAGCCGCTATGAACGAACGCAATGCGGCGCTGTGTGAGCAGCTCAAGGCAAAAGGCATCACTCCCACGCTGGCCGTGGTGCGTGTGGGTGAGCGGGAGGACGACCTCTCCTACGAGCGCGGCGTGATCGCCCGCTGCGGCAAGGTGGGTGTGGAGGTAAAGCAGTTTCTTCTGCCCGCCGATGCTTCGCAGGACGATCTGCTGAAGGTGATCGCCGAGGTGAACGCAGAGGATACCATCCACGGATGCCTGCTGTTCCGTCCGCTGCCCAAGCAGTTCAATGACCGCACTGTGCGTGCGGCGCTGGCTCCGGAAAAGGACATTGACGGCATCACGGACGATTCTCTGGCCGGTG
>OBAF01001727.1_pt1 | contig 12042 bp, 6 predicted proteins | sample 1517851 | NCBI WGS metagenome assembly OBAF01 (sample SAMN04571706, study PRJEB22368) | human gut metagenome | biome: human gut; material: stool | host: Homo sapiens | place: Luxembourg | collected 2012-10-19 | reverse complement strand
TATCCATTGTGTCATAGCCCGCCAAAAAAGTATTCCATGAGGCATTGACTCTATATTATTCAAGATGGTGGCACCCGTACTGCTGAACCCGGACATCGTTTCAAAAAATGCATCCGTAACACTTGGGATATACCCTCCTATATAATAAGGTAACATTCCGAAAAGGGAAAAGGTGACCCATGCTACACTGACTATGACATATCCATCACGGCGATTCAGGGATTTCACTGCGTCTTTCCCGATGGCGAGCAACAGAATACCGATGCTAGTGGTAATAGCCGATGAAACCAGAAAACTCTGCAAGTCATTCTCCTTATAAAAAAGAGAAACACCCCCACAACATAATAGCATAACTGTTTCTATTAGAAGCAGAAAACCCAGAATCCGGAATATCATCTTCGAGTTAATCATATACAAGTATTTGTTGATACTTAGTGAAAGAACTTCTCAATCTTTTTAATCATCATGCTTAGGCAGAATACGACTACATGGTCGCCGGGGCGGATTTGCGTATCACCTGTCACCAGGATACCTTCTCCGTTACGGATCATTCCTCCGATGGTGGTGCCTTTGGGAAGTCCCAGGTCTTTAATCAGGTGTTTGGTTATTTTGGCCCCTTCCGGTACGGTGAATTCTGCAACGTCCGCATTGGCAAAAGTCAGGCATTTCACATTAGACACGTCGGCGTCCAACATCATTTGGTAGATATGGCTGGCAGCAATCATTTTTTTATTGATAACTGTGCCGATGTCAAGACTCTCTGCCATACCAATATAGTCGATGTTTTCCACTCCCATACGTTTGGCGGCGAGACAGGCAAGGATATTCGTTTCCGAGTTGCCGGTCAGGGCTACAAATGCTTCGGTATTCTTTAGCCCTTCTTCGATAAGCAGATCCATGTCGCGACCGTCTCCATTGATAATCATTGTTTTGTCATCCAGTAGCTCTGTCAGACGGTTGCAACGGTTCAGGTCATTATCCACTATTTTCACCTGCATATAGTCCGGCACATATTGTGCGGTACGGACTGCGATACGGCTACCTCCCATAATCATTACATTGCGTACGTCGGCATAGTCTTCTTTGCCGGCTATCTTACGTATATAAGGAATGTATTTGCGGGTAGTGGTGAAATAAACAATATCATGCAATTTAATAACATCGTCTCCGCGAGGGATAATCGTTTCCGTTCCGCGTTTGATGGCTACTACATGGTAAGGAATGTTGGGACCGCCTAATTGGTGCAGCGGTATATTCAGGATTTCAGCCTTTTCGCGCATCTTCGTACCAATCAGAACCAGCGAACCTCCACAGAATTCCCACCATTGGCGTACCCAGCTCATGCGCATGGAAGATACGATTTCTTTAGCAGCCAGCATTTCCGGGTAAATCAGCGAATCTACTCCCAGCTTCTGGAAAAACTCTTTATTTTTGGGTAGAAGATATTCATAGTTGTCGATACGCGCCACTGTCTTTTTGGCTCCCAGGTTGGTAGCCAGCATACAGGCAGTCATGTTGCGGCTTTCGTCCGGTGTGACTGCGATGAACAGGTCGGCTTCTTTGACGCCCACTTCTTTCAATCCGGAGATGGAAGAAGGAGAAGCGGCAACAGTCAGCAAGTCAAAGTTGGCGCTAAGAGCACTTAGTTTCTCTTCGTCATCATCCATCAAGATAATATCTTGCTTTTCGCGCGATAACAGTTTGGCCAAATGGGTGCCTACGTTGCCGGCACCGGCAATAATAATCTTCATGTCAATTGATAAATTCTTTTATTTTAGTCAGAATCCCTTCTTCATCCATGCCGCACAGTTGGTATAGTTCGGCAACTGCCCCATGTTCTACAAATATATTAGGGATACCGATACGCTTCACGGTCGGTTTGTATTCGTTGTCTGCCATAAATTCGAGGACAGCGCTACCCATACCGCCTTTGATAATTCCGTCTTCGATAGTCAGGATACGTTGGAATTTACGTCCTGCCTCATGCAACAACTCTTCATCCAGCGGTTTCAGGAATCGTAAATCGTAATGGGCGATGGACAGACCTAAATCTGCTTCTGCCCGGGTGATGGCACGGGCGGCTACGTTTCCTATCGGTCCGATAGTAATCACTGCAAGGTCGCTACCCTCTTTTAGTTTCCGTCCTTTTCCTACCGGAATTTCTTCCAGCGGACACTTCCAGTCTACCAGTACACCGCGTCCACGGGGATAACGGATCACGAACGGTCCCTTGTCCGGCAATTGTGCAGTATACATCAGGCGACGTAATTCATGTTCGTCCATCGGGGAACTGATAGTCAGATTAGGGATCGGGCGTAAACATGCCATATCAAAAGCTCCGTGATGAGTAGGACCGTCTTCGCCAACCAGTCCGGCGCGGTCGAGACACAAAACAACTGGGAGATTCTGAATCGCTACGTCGTGGATGATATTATCATGCGCCCGTTGCATAAAAGAAGAATAGATATTGCAGAACGGTTGCAGTCCGTCTTTAGCCATCCCTCCGGAGAAGGTAACCGCATGTCCTTCGGCAATGCCGACATCGAAAGCGCGTTTCGGCATTTTCTCCATTAGTATATTCATCGAACAGCCGCTGGGCATGGCGGGAGTGACACCGACAATCTTCGGGTTGGCTTCGGCAAGTTCCACCAGTGTATTTCCGAATACGTCCTGGAAAAGCGGGGGCATTCCTTCGGTGTTGGCAATGAAACGTTCGCCGGTGACGGGATCGAATTTGCCGGGAGCATGCCATTCGGTAGCGTGTTTCTCTGCCGGACCGAATCCTTTTCCTTTGATAGTATGCAGGTGCAGGATTTTAGGTCCTTGCATATCTTTGATATCACGTAATACTCTTGCCAGGTTCTTTACGTCGTGTCCGTCTATCGGACCGAAGTAACGGATATTCATCCCTTCAAAAATATTCTGTTGCTGTGCCGCCATTGATTTCAGGCTATTTCCGAAACGGATGAGTGCTTTGCGGCGTTCTTCGTTTAAAATGCCAAGCTTGAACAGCATGCGCGAGAGCTTGAAACGTAGCTGATTATAGCGGTTGGAAGTCGTTAAGTTGAAAAGATACTGCTTCATGCCTCCTACGCTGCGGTCGATTGCCATATCATTGTCATTCAGGATAATGAGCAGGTTGTTCGACGTGGCAGATGCGTTGTTCAGTCCTTCAAAAGCCAGTCCGCCACTCATTGATCCGTCGCCGATAATGGCTACTACATGGCGTTTGGCGTCTCCTTTCCGGGCGGCTGCGACAGCCATACCAAGAGCGGCAGAAATAGAATTGGAAGCGTGTCCGCACGTGAAAGTATCATATTCGCTTTCTTCCGGAGACGGGAAAGGGCGGATTCCACCGAGTTTCCTGTTTGTGGAAAATGCTTCACGGCGTCCTGTAAGAATTTTGTGGCCGTATGCCTGATGCCCCACGTCCCATACAATACGGTCGTATGGTGTATTGTAGACGTAGTGCAGAGCTACGGTTAGTTCCACGGTCCCCAGGCTGGCGGCGAAATGTCCGGGGTTGCAGCAGAGTTCTTTAATAATGTCTTGTCTTAGTTCACCACATACTTCCGGTAGTTGCTCTACGGTTAGTTTACGTAGGTCTTCGGGGTAATTGATGGAGTTTAACAAGTTATATGTTGGTTCACTATTCATGATTCTAGGAAATTTAGTGCAAAAATACGAAAAGAAAGTATATTCGACCTCCTTTTTTTTATAAAATCTTATCCGGTATAAAGACGTATCTGTTTTTCTATGCTTCCTAAGATTATTGAATCGTGAGGAAAAAGAGGGCGGAAATAGTTTTTTGATTACTTTTGCACATGAAACGTAATGAAATGATGGAAAATCGTATGAACTTTCAAACATCTGTAGAATTACCTGCCGGGATGCCGTCGGTCAGTCATGCAGATCATATTCTTCTGATGGGGTCCTGTTTTGCGGAAAATATCGGGCGACAATTAATGGATGCCGGATTTCAACTGGACCTGAATCCTTTTGGTATTCTTTATAATCCTTTATCCGTCTCATCTGCTTTGAGAGAGATTATAAGGAATAAGGAATACAACAAACAAGATCTGTTTGCCTACAAAGATTTATGGCATAGCCCGATGCATCATGGCTCTTTTTCTGCTTTTACGCCCGAAGAGACATTGCATACCATAAATTCACGTCTTCACCATGCTTATAAAAAACTGCCGGAATTGAACTGGCTGATAGTGACAATGGGAACTGCTTACGTTTATAAACAAAAGGAGAGTGGACAAGTGGTAGCTAATTGCCATCAATTGCCGGAGAGTCATTTTTTGCGTTACCGGCTGTCTGTTGAAGAAATTGTAGAAGATTATACAGCACTCATCACCGAAATGTCAGCCCTGAGTCCGGATCTGAAATGGCTGTTTACAGTCAGCCCGATCCGTCATATACGCGACGGGATGCACGCCAACCAGTTAAGCAAATCGACTCTGCTGCTCGCCATCGACCGATTGCAACAACTGTTTCCGGAACGAGTGTTCTATTTCCCCTCTTATGAAATCATATTGGACGAATTACGTGATTATCGCTTCTATGCCGACGACATGTTGCATCCGTCTCCTTTAGCGATTCGTTATCTGTGGGAACGCTTCTCCGAAACCTTCTTTTCTCCTGAAACAAAGCAGGTTATCGTAGCTGTGCAAGACATCCGCCGGGACTTGGCGCACAAACCCTTTCATCCCGAATCAGAGGCGTATCAACGCTTTTTAGGACAAATAGTGTTAAAAATAGAACGACTTATCGGAAAATACCCGTACTTAGATTTTCAAAAAGAAACAGAACTATGTCATATGCGATTGAATCCATAGCCAAAAGTATCGGTGCCCGCCGTGTGGGCAAACATAAAGCGACTATTGATTGGCTGCTAACAGACAGCCGCTCTTTGAGTTTTCCGGAAGAAACTCTTTTTTTTGCTTTAACTACCAAACGAAATAGCGGAGCCCGTTATATCCCCGATTTATATGACCGGGGCGTACGTAATTTTGTAATTACGGAAGAAGACTTTAAAGAAGTTGAGAATGGAGAGTTGAGAGTTGAGAGTTCTATGCAGCATGATGGTGCGCAGCCCACTCTCAATTCTCAACTCTCAACTCTCAACTTCCTCATCGTTCCCAATCCTCTGAAAGCTTTGCAGAAGCTTGCCGAAACACATCGTGATAAATTTAAGATCCCTGTGATCGGTATCACCGGCAGTAATGGAAAAACCATTGTGAAGGAGTGGTTGCATCAGTTACTTAGCCCGGATCGTTGCATCGTTCGTTCTCCACGCAGTTATAATTCGCAGATCGGAGTCCCACTTTCTGTGTGGCAACTTTCTGAAGAAGCCGAGCTGGGTATTTTCGAAGCCGGTATTTCCGAGATGGGGGAGATGGGAGCTTTGAAACGAATGATTAAGCCTACTATTGGTATTCTGACCAATATCGGTGGTGCCCATCAGGAAAACTTCTTCTCCTTGCAGGAGAAATGCATGGAAAAGCTGACGCTTTTCAAAGACTGTGATGTCGTGATTTACAACGGTGATAACGAGTTAATCAGCAATTGTGTCGCAAAATCAATGCTGACGGCACGTGAGATTGCCTGGAGCCGTACAGACATTGAACGCCCGTTGTATATCAGCCGTGTGACCAAGAAAGAAGATCATACCGTTATATCCTATCGTTATCTGGAGATGGATAATACTTTCTGTATTCCTTTCATCGATGACGCTTCCATTGAAAATGCACTGAATTGTCTGGCAGCTTGTCTTTACCTGATGACACCTGCCGACCAGATAACCGAGCGGATGGCCCGTCTCGAACCGATTGCCATGCGTCTGGAGGTGAAAGAAGGAAAGAATAACTGTGTACTGATTAATGATAGCTACAATTCAGACCTGGCATCATTGGATATTGCTCTCGATTTCCTTGTACGCCGCTCGGAAAAGAAAGGCTTGAAGCGGACGCTTATCCTGTCGGATATACTGGAAACCGGACAAAGTACCGCTACGCTTTATCGGCGTGTGGCACAATTGGTACAGAGCAAAGGCGTTAATAAACTGATTGGTGTAGGGCAGGAGATATCTTCTTGTTCCGCTCGTTTTGATGATGATCTCGAACGCTACTTCTTCCCTAATACAGAAGCACTCCTTGCATCCAATATACTTAAATCGCTTCATTCGGAAGTGATTCTGGTGAAAGGTTCCCGCGTGTTCAACTTTGATTTGGTATCCGAAGCCCTCGAATTGAAGGTGCATGAAACCATTCTTGAAGTAAATCTCGGAGCGATGGTAGCCAACTTGAACCATTACCGTTCTATGCTTCGCCATCCGGAAACAAAGATGATCTGTATGGTGAAAGCATCAGCTTACGGAGCCGGTTCGTATGAAATTGCCAAGAGTTTGCAGGAACACCATGTCGATTATCTGGCCGTAGCCGTTGCTGACGAAGGTTCCGAACTCCGCAAGGCAGGCATTACCGCCTCTATTATCATTATGGACCCGGAACTTACCGCATTCAAAACCATGTTTGATTATAAACTGGAACCGGAAGTCTATAATTTCCATCTGCTCGACGCACTTATCAAAGCTGCGGAGAAAGAAGGAATCACCAACTTCCCCATTCATGTGAAACTTGATACAGGTATGCACCGTTTGGGCTTTGCGGTAGAGGATATTCCATTGCTTATCCGTCGACTGAAGAATCAGAGCGCGGTGATTCCCCGTTCGGTATTCTCTCATTTTGTAGGAAGTGATTCGTCACAGTTCGACGCTTTCACCCGCGGACAGATTGAATTGTTCGAGAAAGGTTCGCAAGAATTACAGGCCGCCTTCTCTCATAAGATTCTTCGTCATATCTGTAATACGGCAGGAATCGAGCGTTTCCCCGAAGCACAGTACGATATGGTGCGCTTGGGAATCGGACTTTATGGAGTCAGCCCGATAGACAATTCGATAATACATAATGTAAGTACGCTCAAGACCACCATCCTTCAGATCCGGGATGTTCCTCAAGAAGATACGGTAGGATATAGCCGGATGGGGCATTTGGTACGCCCTTCCCGCATTGCAGCTATTCCTATTGGTTATGCGGATGGACTGAACCGCCACTTGGGACGCGGCAACGCCTATTGCCTGGTGAACGGAAAGAAAGCTCCTTATGTGGGGAATATCTGTATGGACGTCTGCATGATCGATGTGACGGATATTGATTGTCGGGAAGGCGATCAGGCTATCATCTTCGGTGATGATCTGCCGATTACGGTGTTGTCCGATAAGCTGAAAACGATTCCTTATGAAGTGTTGACAAGTATATCGACACGGGTGAAACGGGTATATTATCAGGATTAATTCACCACAGATTACACGGATTCACACAGATTGAAGAGAATATATAGTAGCAATAAATCGAAAGATAAGCTATAAATCTGTGTGAATCCGTGTAATCTGTGGTGAAAATGATTATATTTGCAGCAACTATTAAAAACCTCTTATATCAAATAAACTTATGACAAACTTATTATTGTTAGGCTTTTTGCCCAGTGGTTCCGAATGGATTATTATCGCTTTGGTTATCCTTCTTCTTTTTGGTGGAAAGAAAATTCCTGAACTGATGCGCGGATTAGGCAAAGGCGTAAAGAGCTTCAAAGACGGTGTAAACGAAGCGAAAGATGAAATAAACAAGGCTAAAGACGAGTTGGACAAACCAGTAGATCCTTCTAAGAACTAAAAGAGCACAACATACGGATGGCAGAAATGACCTTTTGGGATCATTTGGACGAATTGCGTAAGGTACTTTTTCGGGTAGTTGGAGTTTGGTTTGTATTGGCAATAGGCTATTTTATTGCTATGCCCTACCTCTTCGACCATGTAATACTTGCGCCTTGCCACAATGATTTCATATTCTACGATTTATTACGGCATATCGGTAAAACATTTGATTTGACCGATGACTTCTTCACGCAACAATTTTATGTGAAGCTGGTCAATATCAACTTGGCTGCTCCTTTCTTTATTCACATGTCGACAGCATTTTGGATGTCGGTGGTGACGGCTATGCCTTATATCTTTTTTGAAATATGGCGTTTCATCAATCCCGCCCTTTATCCGAATGAGAGAAAGGGCGTGCGTAAAGCATTGACTATCGGAACACTGATGTTCTTCATCGGTGTACTGTTGGGCTACTTTATGGTTTATCCGTTGACTCTCCGTTTCCTTTCTACTTATCAGTTGAGTTCGGAAGTGGAGAATATCCTGTCGCTCAATTCTTATATCGACAATTTTATGATGCTGATTCTCTGCATGGGATTGGCTTTTGAACTTCCATTGGTTACATGGTTGCTTTCTTTAATGGGAGTGGTCAACAAGTCCTTCCTGCGGAAATACCGCCGTCATGCGGTTGTCGTCATAGTGATAGCTGCTGCTATTATTACTCCGACGGGAGACCCGTTCACCTTGAGTGTTGTTGCTATTCCGCTTTATCTGTTGTACGAGATGAGTATTTTGATGATAAAAGACAAGAAGAAAACAGAAGAGGAAGTTGAAGATGAAGCTGGAGATGAAGTTGCCCTGTCCGAAGAGTGAAGCGATAGAATCTTATGAAATCCTTTTAGCAGTTTGCCGGACGGAAGATGCTTATCTTGCCGTAGGATATAAGCAAATGCGCGACTTGCTGGAGCGTATTTGTCGCGCGCAAATGCAAAACGAAAGTTTACAGATGACCGACCTTTCCGCACGAATCAGTTTCGTGGCGGCTAAGGTCGGTCTTTCTGTTGCAGAGCAGAACCGGCTGCATACTTTCCGGCTCACTTCGAATGCTATCCTGAACCGCCAGCAGGAACCCAACCGGGAACAACTCTTGCGCGATGCGAAAACATTAGCTTTCTTTATTCGTAAACTCCTGGAAGAGGATATTCCCATGGAACTATACCGGCTACTTCCGCGTGCGGATGCTACCTACCTGGTTGCGTCTCCTGCCCGCGAACGAGTGCAGCGAATGCGTGTCTGCTTCCAGTATGCCGACGAGCAATATTTGTATGTGACTCCCTTGGACGAAGTCTCGGAGAAACCATATTTAGTTCGTTATAATATCCCTCAAATCAATGAAGAGTTTGCAGAAACGTGCAAACTGCTTTGGCGTCATGCCCAGGTCAATTTATTGGATGTTGCAGTGGATGAGACAGGAATCCTGACTCCTTCTTTCATTGTACTCGAACCGGATTATTTACTTGACATCAGTTCTTTGGCAGAGTGTTTCCGTGATTACGGGCATCATCCGGCCAATTATTTTCTTTCCCGCCTTCAACCGATTGAAAATGCCCGGCCTCTGTTACTGGGAAATATAGCCAATCTTTTCTTGGACGAATGGATTCATGCGAAGAGTGAAGACATAGATTATCGTACCTGTATGCAGAAAGCCTTCCGGCGTTATCCTATTGAGCTGGCTGCCTGTTCCGATTTGCGCGACAAAGAGAAAGAACGCCAATTCTTTGAGGACTGCAAACTGCACTTCGATCATATTCGTGAAACGGTTAATGATACCTTTCATGCAGCCGGTTATGAACTGGACAAGACGGATGCCGTGCTCGAACCGTCTTATATCTGTGAAGCACTCGGACTTCAGGGACGTCTCGACTATATGCAGCGGGACATGTCTTCTTTCATAGAAATGAAATCCGGCAAGGCGGATGAATACGCTATCCGGGGCAAGGTAGAGCCGAAGGAGAATAATAAAGTACAGATGTTACTTTATCAAGCAGTCTTGCAATATTCAATGGGAATGGATCACCGGAAAGTGAAAGCCTATTTGCTTTATACCCGTTATCCGCTCCTTTATCCCTCCCGTCCTTCGTGGGCGATGGTACGTCGGGTGATTGACTTGCGTAACCGTATTGTGGCCGATGAATATGGCGTCCAATTACGCAATAGTCTGGAATATACGGCACAAAAACTGGAAGAAATCAATGCCTCCACCTTGAATGAAAGAGGATTGAAAGGACGTTTTTGGGAAACATATCTGCGTCCCTCTATTGATAACTTTCAATCGAAACTGAAAGCTCTTTCTCCACTGGAAAAGAATTACTTCTATGCGGTGTACAACTTCATTACAAAGGAACTTTATACCTCAAAATCCGGTGATGTGGATTATGAAGGACGTACTGGGGCAGCTTCTTTATGGCTTTCTACATTAGCGGAGAAATGCGAGGCCGGAGAAATCATTTATGATTTGAAAATAAAGGAGAATCATGCGGCCGATGAACATAAAGCCGGACTTACTTTTTCTTTCTTTAAAAAGGAAAAGGCTGGGAAAACTTTGTTGAATGAGTCTGCCGTAAATGACATTACCGGAGATAAAGCTATTGGAAATGATATTACCGGAAATGAAGCCTCTGCAAGTAAGACTGTCAGAAGTGAAGCTCTTGAAACAGAGACTTCTCTACCTAATTTCCGTCAAGGCGATGCCATTATCCTTTATGAACGTAACCGCGATACAGATAACGTTACCAATAAAATGGTTTTCAAGGGCAATATCGAGTACCTGACAGAAAACGAAATAAGTATCCGCTTACGTGCTACCCAGCAGAATCCATCCGTACTTCCTGCCGAAAGCCTTTATGCGATAGAACATGATACAATGGATACAACATTCCGCTCGATGTATCAGGGGTTATATATTTATCTTTCTGCAAGGAAGGAGCGGCGTGACTTGTTGCTGTCACAGCGTCCTCCTCGGTTTGATGAATCATTGGATTCCATGATTTCCCGTTCGGAAGACGATTTTACGCGAATCGCCTTGAAAGCAAAAGCCGCACAGGATTATTTCCTTCTTATCGGGCCTCCGGGAACAGGCAAAACTTCATGTGCCCTGAAGAAAATGGTAGAGACTTTTCATGCAGATAAAGATGCGCAGATTCTTTTGCTTTCATACACCAACCGGGCTGTCGATGAGATATGCAAGTCGCTGGCTTCCATTGCTCCGGCTGTTGATTTTATACGTGTGGGAAGTGAATTATCATGTGATGAAGCCTACCGCGGGCATCTGATTGAAAATGAATTATCCTCTTGTAACCGTCGTTCGGAAGTGTACGAACGCATCCGGAATTGTCGGATTATTGTGGGAACGGTAGCGGCTATTTCCGGCAAACCGGAACTGTTTCGTTTGAAGCATTTTGATGTAGCCATTATTGATGAGGCTACCCAAATATTGGAACCGCAGTTGTTAGGCATCCTCTGTGCACGTGGAGAAGACGGAAAAGATGCAATAGATAAGTTTGTGTTGATCGGAGATCATAAACAACTGCCAGCTGTCGTGCAGCAAAATACGGAGCAATCGGCCATTTATGATGAATCTTTACTGTCTATCGGGTTGACCAATCTGAAAGATTCCTTGTTTGAACGCCTCTACCGGAACTGTACTGCAACAGTTCATCGTTCCTACGATATGCTATGCCGTCAAGGGCGAATGCATCCGGAAGTTGCTTTGTTTGCTAATCGTGCCTTTTATGGAGGGCGTCTGATCCCTGTCGGCCTGCCTCACCAAATAGAATCATCCGATACCATCTGTCGTTTGGCTTTTTATCCCTCTGTGCCGGAGAAGGCCGGAGCATCTGCAAAGATCAACTATTCGGAAGCACGTATTGTTGCCGACTTAGCTGCTCGCATTTATGAAGATCATCAGACAGATTTTGACGAATCCCGTACTTTAGGAATCATTACCCCTTACCGGAGTCAGATAGCATTGATAAAAAAAGAAATAGAATCATTAGGTATTCCAGCTCTGAACCGAATTCTAGTTGACACAGTAGAACGGTTCCAGGGAAGCGAGCGTGATGTAATAATCTATTCCTTCTGTGTCAACTACCCTTACCAACTAAAATTTCTATCCAATCTGACGGAAGAAGAGGGTGTTTTGATCGACCGGAAACTGAATGTTGCCTTGACCCGTGCAAGAAAACAGATGTTCATTACAGGAGTTCCCGAACTACTCGAACGCAATCCACTCTATAAAAGTTTATTAAAATTAATAGAAAGCT
>OBAF01001712.1_pt1 | contig 12150 bp, 6 predicted proteins | sample 1517851 | NCBI WGS metagenome assembly OBAF01 (sample SAMN04571706, study PRJEB22368) | human gut metagenome | biome: human gut; material: stool | host: Homo sapiens | place: Luxembourg | collected 2012-10-19 | reverse complement strand
CGCATATACGATGTCATGATGGATGATACGGGCAACGTAAAGTGCTGTCTTCATCGTACGGTCGAAGCCGTGACCGCCGCCTATCTCTTCGTCATTCCCCATGATACAGGTTTCTGACTGCCAGAAGCCGACGTTGTATTTATCCAGAGCTTCACGCAGTTGGCAGCGCATGGCACGCAGTTCACTCAGAGGAGTCGTTGTCCAGTAACTATGACCAAGCATCAGTCGGGGCACATTGGGCGTATCACCCAAATACGTATCCACACTGTCGGGGCAGAAGAAAGCCTGAATCTGATAGCCACGCTGCCAGTCCGTCTGATGAGTACGGAGCATACAGCGATAGTCCGAAGATTCGTTCACCATAATCTGTGTATCCATTTTCCGGTTCACAAACTCCCGGCTTAGCAGACGGACGGTTCGGGCTACTTCCCGATTGGTTGCCGGAGAGCCTTCCTGCTTCGGTCCTACCCAGTTCCAATGCCCGTCCGGTTCGTTGAAAGGACAGATATAGTTGAACTTTATCCCGTCGTGCTTCTCTACTCCTTCTACTACATCGGCCAGGAAACGGACATATTTCTCGTAACATTCCGGCTTCAGATTGGCGGTTCCTCCACGACCGGTATTGGTAGCCAGGCCGTTCTGAGTATAATAGACAGGAGGGGAGTTCAGAAATGCGAGGAATTTAGTGACGCCCCGTTCTTTTGCCAGTTTCAGAAAGTTGCGCTGCCCCTGTTGCTTGTTCCAGTCGTAGATTCCGTCGGCATTCATGAAGCATTCGGTACGCATCCACGAAGAACCGATCTGACTGGCTTCTCCCTGCTCGGTACTACCTGCACCGACATTGAAACGCAAAGAGACAGGCCGATTCCTTTCGGTTTTCCATTCGCATCGTTCTCTGTGCTGAACAGCCAGTCGGCTATCTGGTTTTGTTTCTCCTGTGGCCATAAGCCAAGGATGTGCATACTCCAGGCATCGGAAGCACCGAAGTGCTCCATTGTCTGTAGCGGTTTGTCCACTTCAATCTGATAACGTAGGTCGGGGGCGGGCTGGGAACAGCTGGTAGCTATACCTATATATAAAAAAGCTAAGGCGACTGACAGTAATTTATAGTTCATCGTGAAATTTGTTTTTTATAATTTTAAAGTGATAGTACAAAAATACGTGATTACAGCTAACCTTGGAGAACACAAAACGACCAAAAACTACCACAAATCTTGCAATGTCACAAATTATAAGGCTGAATAAAATAAATGGCAGATTTAAGTATTCCTTAAACCTGCCATTTATTATTTCATCGACTTAAAGCAGCTCCTTTTTCTACCTTGCTGATAACCTAATTTAGTTACTAGATTTACAAGTCCATTTAGTTGCTACCTGCATCTTCATCCTGATAGGTAAACGTACCCACCATCTGATAAGTCTTGCCATCCGCAGTATACTTATAATCTACATTAAAAACTTTCGAGTTCTGATTATAAGTACATGTACCATCAATCAAGTCAAAATCCTCCCATGCCGAGATAGTGACATTGTTACCAGCATCAACTTTCAGTACAACAGCATGTTTCTTGATATTGGCAGTTGTTTCTGCCTGTTGCTCGTTATAGAAACGCACTGCATTTTCTTCTGTAGCTTTCAATGTTCTGACTATAGTAATAGAAGTGGATGCAACTATTTCATCATTACTATCCAGTTCGTGCCGAAGAGCTTTGAAGATGTAATTACCTGAGTATTTATTTACCAGATTGAAGGATACAATAAGTGCCGAGTCCTTCTGGTTGATCTCATAACCGGCAGAAGAAGAAGCAATCTTGAAAGTTATCGCATAGAGCGAATCGCACTCCAGACCTTCTGTTTTAACTTTAAAGGGAACTCTCGCATAAGTTTCGCCGGCTTTCAATGTAGTAGTATAAGAAGGTACCTCAAAAGCACTGGTAGCAAGTCCCTGATATTTGATATCAGTCGCAAGGAACTTGAACTTTTTATTATACCAGTCAATTACACTGTTATGGCTTTCCAGAGTCACATCCACATTCCCGTCAATCAAAAGAGAGCCACTTACACCCACTGTAATGAATCCTTCCTGCACTTCACTGCTATAAGCAAGTTCTTTAGTCACAAGATTGCTGGAAGCGCCGATCAGATAGAGTGTCTTCTTATATTGCTCCTTATCAAGCGGGCTTTCATAATCACAGCTACTTAAAACGACCAATAACAAAAGTATCGGATATAGTATTTTATTGATATTCATAACAAACGTTTTTTACTTAATTATTAATTCTGTACTTCGTGTGCAAAATTACCATCCCGGATTCTGAACCAGTTTCGGGTTCTTATCCATCGTTGTACGAGGGATAGGCAGGAAGTAATCTTTATAAGAGAATACACGATGCGAACGAGTATTATTGATCACTGTTTCTGTATGGAATGCTTTACGGTCTGTGCTACGTGCAGCAATGTTCATACCTGTTACAGGCTCATTGTATGCATCGATCGCATCTCCCCATCTACGCAAATCGTGATAACGTCTGCCTTCACAGAAAAACTCCACCCGTCTTTCACGCTTAATCAAATCCCGCATCGTAGTCACATCCCTTGCATCATCCGCTGTAATGCCCGGCAAACCGGCTCTATAGCGAACCATATTAAAGTATTTCACCATCTCGTCTACATCACGGCTCACTGTAATCCCATTCTCTTCGTCGGTATATGTATTACTTCCCAACTCATTCAATGCTTCCACATAGTTGAGCAGCACCTCTGCATAACGCATGATCGGGAAAGTTTTCGACTTCATCATACCTTTCAGCTGATCCTCTACATAATGAATGTACTTCTTGCAGGTAAAACCAGTGTGGTTATAATCTTCAGGATGATCGGACGACGGTGCAGCAGTACCATTAGCATAGTAAGTAACTGTCTGCTTAGTCTGATTACCTTCGGTTCCGATGTAAGAAAGTCCGCTCCAGTAGCAATGGTTAAAACCTACGCTGGCATAGAAACGCATTTCCATCTTATCAAACATCTTAGCAGCATCGGACGGAAGTGTATAGTCAGAGAAAGACTGTGAACTACCACCAATGGCTTCCCAGTAATTTGTGGGATAAAGTGGTGAGTTATTGATGTCGCTACCGTCTTCCATACGGAAAGCTTTCACAGTCGCATAAGTAATATTCAACCCATTACCACCACCCAGGCTCGTAGGAGTAGCAATCCATGCCGGAGAGTCGCCAGCTGTACTAGAGTAGCCGCACATATAAATAAACTCGTCATTATTATAAGCCGGAGTTTCACCATTGAACATAAAAGCATAAGAACGAAGCGCATCTATACCTCCCGCTCCATTAGGATAGTTTTCGTCAGGCACATTCTCCGGTAGCGGTTTTGTGTCTAGTTTTCTCTCAACAGTGTGCAGCTTATATTTAAAGCTACCAGCTTCCGAACCCTTAATCAAACGTTTGGCAAGAAGAGCGGCTGTTCCCCATTTGGATTCGTCTTTGACTTGAGGCATAAAGTTGGTACCGTCCGAACGCTTCCAATCAGCATAAAACTCATTTCCGTTGTACCAAGGACTTGCTTCGATCAGTCTTACTCTTCCCATCAATGCCAATGCCGCTCCCGAAGTAGGCAGATTGACTAGGGTAGACGTACGGCTGGAAGGAAGATATTCGTATGCTTTCTCGAAATTCTCGCAGATATAGTTAATACAATTCTCGTATGTCTCTCTTTCCAATGACATGCTTTCCGCACTGGCATCCACATCATAAGCCGTTTCAGGTACAATGGGCACAGGTCCGTAAGCCTCTACCAGTTTATAATAGAAATAAGCTCTCAAGAAATAACAACGTCCCATAAAGTCACGCAAATCGCTCGTAGTAATATCCTCACATTCATTGATTCTTTCCAAGACGAGGTTGGCTTTACGAATACCTTTATACCAAGTACCATAGTTATTATAGAAATCACTCTGTGGAGTCACTTCGTCCACCATCAGCTGGATAGCTTTATGACGGGAGTCATTCCATGATGTAAAGTTCTCGTCCGAAGCTCCCTGATAAGGCGACCAAGCATTGGTCCACAAGTCTCCTTCATTAGGTAATAACTTTCCGGCACCATTGATATATTCTTCCAGATATTCCTTACGTTTAAATACAGAGTCTAGCTCAAAAATCTCATCGAAGTATGAGTCTACATCCAGGTAGTCGTCACAGGAGGTAAACATACTTCCTGTGCAACACATCAGTGCCATAGCAGCTATGCAATATATTTTTCTGAAATTCATAATTATACGATTTATGATAATGTTACAATTGAAACGGGATTAAAACGTCACATTAAGCTGAAGGGTGAATTTCCGTTGCAGAGGATACACCGCACCGTTTGACGATGCTTGCTCCGGGTCCCAAAGTTTCACCTTATCCCATACATGCAGGTTTTCGCCTACAAGACTCAGGGTAGCGTTCTGTACACTAATCTTATCTCGCAACCATGCGCTGGTGAATCTATAAGACAACTCGATATTTTTCAATCTGAAATAGCGGCCATCCGCCAACCAGAAAGTAGATTCACGGTTATTGTTCTTATTCTCACCATAAGTCAGACGCGGGAAACGCGCGTTCGGATTTTCCGTACTGGCGTCACCGGAATATTCTCTCGGTGTCCAGCGATTCTTTTGATCAGCCACAATGTTAAGTACATTGCCTCGCGTTTCCCAAGCAAACGGATAGTACCCTGATCCCCCATAGAAATATTGTACTTTACCTACACCTTCAAAGAAAATGCTGGCAGTAAACTGTTTGTATCTGAATTCAGCAGCAAAACCATACTGAAGAGTTGGAGTATTCGAATAGGATAACGGTACAATATCATCATCATTGATAACACCGTCACCATTGACATCTTTATACTTAATGTCACCTGGACGCACATCAGAAGAATAGGTTTGAACAGGACTACTTTCAATATCTGCCTGATCTTTGAACAAACCTAAAGATATCAAACCGCGTTTCACTCCATAAGGAACGTCTACAAAAGACTGATAAGGATATACCACGCCTGATTGCTCCCAATAGGTTACGTTATTGCGGGCGAATGTCCAGTTACCACGAACTGTCATTCCAAAATCTTTGGTGAAATTATGGTTGAACGTTATATTTCCATCAAATCCCCATGATTCCATTCCACCGATGTTGGTATACGGATTGGTTACAAAACCTGCTTCTTCAGGAATGTTGGCACGTTGCTGGAAGATACCTTTGTTTTTATCCTTAAAGATGTCGGCAGTCAGTTCCACTTTGTCATTAAACATTTTCAGGTCTACACCAATATCCATTTTGGTTGTCTCTTCCCAGTTCAAGTCATTGGCACCTACGCGGCTCTCGCCAACGGTGCTACCAGGCCATGTCACTGAGCTATAATCGGTAGACACAGTAGAAAGGTACGGGAAGCGGATTTTCTTGATACGGTCATTACCTACTTTACCCAAAGAAGCTCTGAGTTTGAAGAAATCGAGGAACGGAAGTTTTTCACGCGTCCATTCATACTGAGTAGGCACCCATCCCAAAGCTACTGCCGGGAACCACCCGTAGCGGTTGCCTTTCTTGAATTGCTCGGAACCGGTATATCCTACATTGAATTCAAACATATAAGTATCCTTATAAGAATAAGTAGCACGAGCAGAAATAGCCTGATAACGTTTAGGAATAGAACGAATTCTTTCATCCAATGTAGTGTCATCGTCTTCATTATTCAGATAAGAGTCCTTATTTTCCTGACGATAGGCATTAAGTAATCCGGTCACACGATGGTCTTCACCAAAGATTCTTTCGTAATTGATATTTCCTTCAAAATAATACTGACGGGCAATGCGGCGATAATCGCTGTAAGTCATATCAGTAGCACTCGATGTACGTTTAGAGATCAATGCTCCATTCTGCTTTCTTCCTGTGGCGTAATATAAGTCCGGAGTCTTGGTACGATACTGGTCAAAGTAGCCGGTATAGTTAAATGAGAATACGCCTCTTGCAGACAGTCCTTTTGTGATGAAATCCAACTTCTGATTCAGACTGGCATTCATACGGGTGGCCTGTGTTTCACTGATCTTATACCCTGTATAGTTCAACTGTACATAAGGAGAAACCTCATCCGAGTTTCTACCAAATGATGGAAGAGTACCATTGGAGTATTTCACCGGAACAATTGTTGCCGGAAGATTAGCTTGCGCCGACCATAATGCATTGTTATTATCACCATATCCCGGAGAATTACGTTTAGTGATAATCGTTTCCATATTCAAAGAAAGTAGAGTTGTTTTAGTCATATTGGCGTCTACGTTCGCTCTGAAATTATATTGATGATAATCCACATTAGTATTATGTTTACTTACCGACTTATCTTGTTTGAAAACAGCTCCTTGGTTCATGATACCCATACTTACATAATAACGTGCATTGGTACCACCACCGGAAAGACTCAGGTGATGTTGATTGTCAATCACATAGTCATTCAGAATCACATCTCTCCAATTCACATTCGGATAAAGATCCGGATCGAGACCGGAACGGAACAGTTGGATTTCAGAATTAGTATAAATCGGATTCTTACCTCTGACAACACGTGCTTCATTAGCAAGGTTTGCATAGCCCACTGCATCTACATACTCCGGCATGCGGGGAGAATAGGAATATGTGGCATTTGTCTTGAAGTTTACAGTTAATTTACCGGCTTTACCTCTCTTGGTAGTTACAATTACTACGCCATTGGCACCACGCACACCATATACGGCAGTTGCCGAAGCATCTTTCAAAACTGAGAAACTTTCAATATCTGCAGGGTCGAGTGTATTCAAGTCACCTTCTACACCATCAATCAAGATCAGCGCCGAAGCATTTGCCCCAAACGTACTGATACCACGTACCCAAAATTCAGAGAAGTTATTGCCCGGCTCACCACTACGAGTCACACCAATGATGCCCGGCACACGACCTTGAAGCATATTGGATACGGAAGTAGCAGGAACCTGCAACTGTGCCGGATCAACAGAAGTAATAGCTCCCACAACAGAAACTTTACGCTGTGAACCACGACCTACTACCACTACTTCATCCAAACTACTGATACTTTGTTTCAATACAATAGTCTCACGCTCTTTAGATTCGGTTACTTTCACTTCTTTATTCTCAAAACCTACATAGGAAAACACAACGGTAGATTTGGGAGGAATATTATTCAAACGGAACTTTCCGTCCAAGTCGGTGATTACTCCGATAGATGTCCCTTTCACAGCAACACTCACACCTATAAGTTCCAATCCATCTTCACCAATGACAGTACCGGAATATGTCAATCCTCCCTGCGCATAGGCCATAGAAGAGAAGATGCCGCATAATATAAATAAGATGCTTATTATTTTTTTCATGATTAATTCCTGATTAATGTGTTTATTCTACTGAGTACTTTCTTAAAGCCGGATTTTCACGCTGAGCAATCCAAAATCCACCATTCCCGTCATAACTGATATCTTGGGGATTTGCAAATAAAGCAATATCAGGAGAACCATCGTCATCACCTTTTACACCAGCTGTACCCAAAATAGTAGTTACATATCTTTTTTCCATTTTCTCATCATAAGCTATTTTACGAATCACATGATTATTCTCCTGACAAACGAAAATATTACCATCTTCATCTATTGTAAGGCCACGCAAAAACTGGAATTTTGCCTCATCAGTCAGAAAACCATCTGTAGTTCCTGTATTATTCTGGTTAATCTGCTCGTAAGCATGTGTACCATCTTCTTTTACCCAAACTTTCAGAATCTTATTTTTATCAGTAGTTACATAGAAACAATCTTCAAAAGCACTATAAGCGATGTAAGCGAAAGGACCGCCACTAAAATCATTATGTTCAAACAAAATCTCATTATTAGTTGGATTATCGACTTCAATACGTCCTAAACGACCTCTTGCTGTAACATAATACAACCATTTATTGTCGCCATCCAAAGCGACAGCCCAAAGGTCAGTACCTGAACTGATATCACAAAGCCGAGAAGGAACCCATGCCTGCGATTTCTTATAGACATAAACAGTATTAGCACCATTAATGGTAGCACCATAAGCCAATGTTTTATCATTAGATATCGCCACTTTCCCAACCACAGGACCGCTTTGGATAGTAATCACAGCATCTTCGTCTATAGAGACATAACGTATACTGTTATTATTCCATGCCTGACCTATGATACCCGACTGTTCATCAATGCAAGCTACACCAAACATCTGCCCAAAAGTTGCCTCAGCCAGACTTCCATCTTTACCGGCACCATCAGCTCGTACAAAATCACCGGCAATAGTAGATACATTCTCAGACACAGAATATTTAAAAGTCTCATCAGCCACCACAGTCTGATCATTCACCTTAACCGTAATCTTATTGAAACCTTCTGCCTGACGTGGCGCCATACAATAAATCGTAGTATTATCTACTCCCACTACGGCAGCCTTGTTCTCCTTTTCCATATTATCTGTGAATAATACGGTTACCACAGATTTGTCATTTCCAAAGTTATTACCTATAATAATCACTTTCTCTGCTACCCGACCGGTATCCGGCGTAAAATAGTCAATAGTGACAGGTTTGTTCGGGTCATAGGAATCCGTACCTGATTCCTTGTTGTCATTACAGCACATCAGCACCAACGACAAAAACCCTAATAAGGGAAGAAATAGTCTTTTCATAACGTTTTTCTTTTTACATATTAAATTATTGGTTCACTAAAAATTCTTTATTGGCATATCAGCGTTATAAACGCAGGAAGATAAAACAGCACATATAATCAGGAAAAAGACATCGATTGACGAATGACTTTAGTTTTTTAAAGATTATATTAGTTTTCATTTTCATAATATTAGTTTATTTCGTTGTTATCTACAGCAAAGATACGAATGAGTGTAGATTTTACATTATAAAAATCATTCAAAAAACGTAGAGAATCATTCATAAACGATTTACACACGTTGGCTGCAAGAAACACAACTCCTTTCTTCCTCTTTAGCAGGACTTTATATGAATATGAATAATATAGATCGAGTTTAATAATCTATAGAGTAGATATTCAATGATGACGGACTACCTTTATACAATGTCTCTACATTTATTATTAACGGCGCCGAATTATCGGAATTATAGCATCGAATGACTGCTTCACCCTTTTCATTCGTTTTCACATTCGGATTCCAGTATAGTGTGCGGCGAGAATCTTCCGTATAGAGAGGAGCGCCATCAGGATAAGCTGGTGAATAAAATTCCAAGGGCTCATTATATCCTTGTATATAGGTATGACGAATCCCGCGCCGGGCTTTATAAGTTTTATTCGGGTCCCAGTCATCAATCGTAGTGATGGAGCAAACTACTACTGACGATTTCTGCAACGGACCTTTCTTCATAGTCTTTCTATCTTTCTCACCCCAAAGTGCATCTGGTCCGGAATCCGCACCTATAGCATCCTGCAAAGGCAACTCACTCAAATCTCCATCCTGCCAGCGACCACTCCAAAAATTATTTGCTGTAAATTTCGTCACTCTATTACTCTGCTTGTTCATCACAAAAACAGATTCCCCTCCTGCCTGATCATAATAAAGCATGATAGATTTAATAGCATCCACATCTTTGTCCAACACATAATCCGTTTTACCATAAGATAAAACCCCGCCGTTGACTATAAATAAAACTCTTGAGTTATTATAGTGCAGGCTCAATGAATCACTCAATCTGAAATTAGGATTTAATTCCTTCAACAGCATAGGCAGATTGTACACCGCTTCTCCTTTATCACGCATTTTATCTACCACCTGCGTTATATTATAATAACCCAGAATCTCTTTTTCAAAGCGTTCAGTTTGCTTCAATAACAAGTTCAGACGCTTGGCGTTCACCACCACTTCATCCAGCAAATGATGATCCGGTCCGAATACAGAATCTTTATAAGCAATATCCAAGGTGTCCAACAACTGTTTCAAATCACCCGTCTCTTTCCATTCCGGATTCAGCTCATAATAATCAAGCTTCCGTAAGGAAGGCTCAAAATTACGGAACAACTTCACGACTGCCTGCTTGTTCCACTTCTTTCCCTCGTTCCGTGTCTGTATGAGAGCATCCATAGAACCGCTAAAACCATCTACCGGCGCACTAAAATACCCCAATGAATCCGTTTTTGTCATACCTGCAATAGAGACCGAATCCCTGCGCGCAAGAATACTCACCCCGACATTCCGTAACGCCTTACCGAAATAAGATTCGACCTGTCCATACAGGGTCAGCGAGGTCTCCGGAAGATACCGAGGCAAGAAAGGACGTTTACCTATCAGTCGGGAAAGGTCATACTTCCGCCAGCCACGTACCAACAGAAGGACATCCAACATTTTGAAACGTTCGGCAGACTGGTTCTCAAAATAAAAACCGGGTTGATGAATATAGCCTTTCAGATCGGAGACAAGCAACAAATCCGTATAAATGGAATGATCGTATTCCCGAAAATCAGACTCTACACCGTTGCGGATAGATACAGAAAGATTGGCCTGTACCGGACGATTCAGATGATCTCTCACTTTAATCCGGCAAGTCACCGGCTCAAAAGGACGATACAGGGCGTGATCCGTTTTACAGGCAAGGAGCATGGAAGAACGCGGCATCACATAACAAAAACGCTCGCATAACGTTTCCCCTTTCAGATTGACCAGAGATATCTGTTGCACTCCGGGCGGTAGTTCTTTAGTCGAAATCCGGAATTGGCAGTTCAATTCATCTTCAAAGTCCAGTGTCATACATTTGTAAGGTCGCCCCTGAGAAGATACAAAAACAGCCAGTGTGTCTTTCATTGCCTGTGAACTGCGGGCTACAGTGATATCCAACATTTCCCGCCGGTTATCGATTCGGAGTACATATCCTTGTGGAAGAGCTTCCGGAAGGTCAAACTGATAAGTGGAGCCTTCATAATCAATTTTTGCCACACCCGCCTTTTCTTCGGGCTTATACTCAAAGTAACCCATCCCGTCATGCAATGAACGGATATGCGCCAGTTCTTCACCACTCGGCAAAACCACTGTTCCCTCTACATCAGCAGCTCCTTTGTCACGGCTGGTGGCTTCAAAAGCTACAATCGAAGATATGCCTTTAACCAGTTGTCCACCCTCCGGAAAAAAGCGGACTGTAAACTTCTTCTCTTTATCCTTCGGCCTCTGTTTCATCGAAGCGTCCATACGATAGGTAGCTATACTCCGAGGAGTCTCTTCATCGCTCAGCCGTTTCCGATAGACGGGTAATACACGGGAAAAACAGGAAGGGTTATCAAAAGCAAGCATCCACTTTGTATAGGCACGCATTTCATAATAACCGGTAAAGAAGGTATTGTTCAAAATGATTTGTCCCGTTCCCTCCCCATCCGTAAGCTGAATAATTTGCCGCTCTACGACATTTCCCAACTGGTCCAGTAATTCTACATACAAAGGTTTGCTGATCGTCGTCGGTAAGTTTTGTTCAGCCGTCACTACATACGCTTTGAACCAAATCGTATCACCAAGGTAATAACTTGCATTATCCAAATGAAGACTCACTTTCTCGCGAGGGTACGCATCTGCGAAGTTCTGCGCATAACGGAAATATCGGGAAAAGATTGTATCGGATGACTGCGCATAAACGTTCGCTGTACACAAGATGAACAGAGTGGTAATAAAAAATGCCTTCCAGCTTTTATCATGTTCGTGTAAAGAATCAGATTCCATTTTCTGCAAGTATTAGATTCGGTTATTTGATTGATTGCAAAATTACAGTTGTTTTATTTTATTCGCTGTAAAAATCATGCAGAAAGGGTAGAAAATCATGCAATGAATCATTTGTCTATACTAAATACAAGATTTATTTGTACTTTTGAGAGTGAATATCAAGGAATACATAATATCTGAAACGATGAAAACATACATTGCGGCTTTCTTCCTCCTGCTATCCGCCACATTTGTGGCAGCCCACCCTTACCTCATCCAAAGATTGGGAATAGAACAAGGCTTATCCAACAATTATGTATTGAGTATCACGCAGGACAAGCAGGGATTTCTGTGGTTCGCCACCGAAGAAGGGCTGAATAAGTTTGACGGA
>OBAF01001702.1_pt1 | contig 12199 bp, 8 predicted proteins | sample 1517851 | NCBI WGS metagenome assembly OBAF01 (sample SAMN04571706, study PRJEB22368) | human gut metagenome | biome: human gut; material: stool | host: Homo sapiens | place: Luxembourg | collected 2012-10-19 | reverse complement strand
AATAGACCCTGCGGACGAAGGAAACTCGCAGCAAACATTTCCCTCTCTGATCGTCCCGAAAAGATCCGTGTTCTTCGTCACAGCCTTTATAATATGGGATTATTATACCCCGAAGAAAAATCAAAGTCAAGCCTGTTTTTGCGCCTGTCTGCGCGGCAGGAGCTTAGCTTTTGCAAGAACTTTTACGAGGGTCGGGATTATCGCGAGCTGGATAGCGAGACCCGGCAGGCAGGTGACGAACGACGCAGTCACCCAGACGGAGAACGAATAGTTTCCGGCGGAGAAGATGAGGGCTTTGAGTATGCCCGAAACAACGCGCCCGGAGATGAGCGCGACAACGAGGCTCGTGTAGAGCGAGAGATATGTAGTCTTATATTTAAACGCATACATCATAAGACCCGTCACTGCGCCGTAGACCGCGAGCTCCGCCATCATCGACGGCAGGATAGCCATCGGCGGCATCTGGGTCAGGAGCGACGAGAGCAGGGGGCCGAGCAGACCGCACACAAGACCGTACTGCCAGCCGCAGATAAGTCCGCACAGCAGCACCGGGATATGCATCGGCAGGAATATCATTCCGGCGTTTTTGACCATGTGGAACGCCATGGGCAGCACGATACACAGCGCGACGCACAGCGCGGTTATGACCGTCTTTCTGATTCGCACTGAATTCTTGTTTGTCATGGGGATCGTCCTTTCAGAAAAAACAAAAAGCGGGGGTACGGCACTCCCTACTGGAAGCGCAGTTACCCTCGCGGCAATGTTTTCACGTTATTTTAAAAAAATCTTCGCTCTCTTCTGAAAGCCCGATCCCTTCGTGAGATCGCGATTATTATATCACATTTCAAGCGAAAATCAAGACCCTTTTCCGATTTCTTTCACGGCGGACTGAACGAGCTTCGCCATCGGGATATCCCCGACGCCGACGACTATATTGTCGCAGTGGTTGACAGGGACGAGCACGCGCTTTGCGTCGCTCTGCCCTATCGCCGCCGCCATCTTCGGCGTTATCTCGCCGAGCAGCGCATCGGCTATGACTATGCCGACGGGACCCGCTATGACATCCGCCTTGCGGCACCCGACACACACTGCGTTTTCGCCCGTCGCGGCGGCATCGGCGCCCGCCTTGAGCATGGCGGAGGTCGCGATGCTGTTCGCGCCGACGGCGGTCACGAAGAAGTCCGGATATTCGCTTTTTATCCCGGAAACGAGCAGCTTGCCTATTCCGCCGCCCTGTCCGTCTATAACAAGTACGTTCATATCAGTCTCTCCGTCAGTTTTTCACGGGCTCGAACATGTCCCCGTCAACGCCGCAGTTTTCGCAGCGGTCGGGCGCTGTGTCGCCCTCGATTTCAAAGCCGCATATCGAGCAGCGCATACGCGCGATGCCGTCCTTCTGAGCCTTGAACAGCTCGGCGGGCGACTCGCACTTCGGACACTTCTCGGGCGCATTTTCGCTCTTTATTTTAAGCCCGCAGACCGTGCAGACCCATGTTCTTGTCAGCGCGGGACGGCGCTCTTCAATCAGCTCGCCGCCGACTCCACAGTTCTCGCAGCGGTCGGGCGCAGCCTTGCCCTCGTGGACATGTCCGCATATCGTGCAGACGAATACAGGCTCTCTTTTCTCTTCCCTTGGCTCCGAGACGGGCTGTGAAAGCGACGCCGGAGCCGAGCAGTTCGGGCATTTATCCGCGGCCGCGTCAAACGTGCGTCCGCATACGGCGCAGTGTATCTTCGCGCCCGTATTTCCCTCTTTGCTCACCGAATCCCTCCGTTTTTATGTTTTTTATTATGCCGCATCTTATAGATGCGCCACTCATGGTATCTATATTTTATCATCTGATATGCCAAAAAGTCAAGTTGCATGAAATACGCAGATATGATAAAATGAGTGGCAGAAAGAGAAAGGGTGAACGATATGGGACTTTATATACTTCTCGCCGTGCTTGCAGTTCTTGTTATATTTATATGTGTACTGCTGATAAGAGCCGCGCTCGCCGCGAAAAAAGCCGAGCCGATAGGCGAAAAGCCGGTCTATACAACCGAGCAGGAGGATATCGAAAACGGCGAACGGCTGATGAAAATGATAGAATGTCAGACCGTATCGTCCCGCGAAATATATGACGACACGGAGTTTGCGAAGCTGCGCGCGGCGGTCAAAGAGCTGTTTCCGCTGCTGCACGAGCGCGCCGAGATAAAATATTTCAGCGAGGACTGCTGGGTCTATAAAATCCCCGGGCGCGACGAGAGCCGGAATATACTGCTCATGTCGCACCACGATGTTGTTGCCGCGACGGGCGACTGGACTCACAAAAAGTTCGGCGAGATATCCGACGGAAAGATATGGGGACGCGGCACGGTAGACACAAAGACTTCGCTCTTCGCGGAGCTCTCCGCAGTCGAGGAGCTGCTCGCCGAGGATTTTGAACCCGCATGCAACTTATATATAGCCTCGGGACACAACGAAGAGATTTTCGGCGACGGCATACACGAAGCCGTGAAATATTTTGAAAAGCAGGGCATCGAATTTGAACTCGCCATCGACGAGGGCGGCGGGGTCATCAGCGCGCCGATAGACGGGATAGACTGCAAGTGCGCGATGATAGCTGTTCACGAAAAGGGCTACCACAGAATAAATGTCCGCGCCGTTCAGGGCGACTCCGAAGGGCTGACGCTCAGCGACAATCCCGTGACCCGAGTTTCAAAATTCATTGCCGAAGTTTCCGCGCTGAAGCTGACGATAAAAATGCCCGCTCAGGTTCGCGAGATGTTCACGGCGCTCCTGCCCTATATGAACTTCCCGCTGAGACTTATCTTCGCGAACCTATGGTGTTTCGAGCCGCTGCTGATAAAGCTCATGCCGAAGATAAACTCCCAGGCGGCAGCGATGCTCGGCACGACCTGCGTTTTCGGCAGCATCGAGTCAAAGAAGGGCAAGACCCCGCGCGACAACGAGTGCTCTGCAAGCGCGCTGATAAGATACATCGACGAAGAGGATCTTGTCGGCGACATGGAGAAGATAAGAGAGCTCGCGAAGAAATATGCGCTTGAAATAACCGAGCCCGCCGACGGGCACGAGTTCCACCGACCGGCTGATACAGGCAGCAGGGCATTCAAATATGTCTGCCGCTGCGCGAGAGACGTGTTCCCGCACGCCGCAGTTGCCCCGTTCGTCCTCGCCGCCGGAACCGACGCCCGCTGGATGAGCGATGTCTGCCCGTGCACGCTGCGCTTTGCTCCGATCGATATCAACATGCAGCAATTCAACAGCGTCCACAGCGTAGATGAAAACATCGACCTCTCCGCCATCGGCGCGGCGATAGAGTTCTACAAAGAGGTTCTGAGAAACTACAAATAAATATATTTCCGTGCCGCAGAGCGTAAAATCGCCCGGCGGCACGGATTCTTTTCGTTTTGGCGGGTTTTCGCTCCCGACCATATATATTGTATGAATATTAATGCAAAGTACCTGAATTTGTGTATCTGCCGTGCGAGAATTGTATTTTGTAATTCAATTGATAAAATTAACGAAATTTCAGATAAAAATTAGTTAAATATTACTAAAAAAAGTTGACTTTTTCTGTCGAAACGATGTATAATAATTACGATATAAACGGTGGCTGCCGATCTCCATTACCGCTTATATGGCGCAGGTAATGAATATCCGCAGCCTCGAAACATCTAAAGGACCGGATAACCGGAAAAACTCGAGACCCTACGGAGATTTGTGAAATGAAAAGATTTTTAGCTTTAGCCATTGCAGTTCTTATGATCCTGTCATTTGCCGCCTGCGCTTCGGACAAGAGCGGCAACGACGGCAGCGACACCACCGCGGCATCCGACATCAAGACGGATGCGGCAACGGCCCCTGCGGCGGATGACACCACCGCCGCGCCCGAGACGGCTGAGCCTGCGACGAGCGGCACCGATGCCGTTTCCGCCGCGCCCTCAGTCAGAAGAGGCCCCACAAAAACAACCCCCGCTGCCGACACCACAAAGCCCGCATCGGGCGACAACAGCGGCTCGACTACCGTCCCCTCCAAGCCGGACGACAGCAAGCCCTCAGCGGTTGAAACGAACCCCAAAAAGATAATCGTCTCTGCTGAAAAAGAATGGATATTCACCGAAAAGCCCACCGACTCCTGCCACGCTTCGACCGTTCTGCCTCTTGACAACGGTACAGTTGTTGCGGCATGGTTCGCAGGCTCGTCCGAGAGCGACGACGATGTCAAGATACTCACAAGCGTGCGCGGCACGGACGGAAAATGGGGCGAGCCCATCAGAGTTTCCGCCGATCCGAATGTCGCCCACTGGAATCCCGTTCTCTTCCAGAACGACGACGGCACGATAACCCTCTATTTCAAGGTCGGCAAGGACACCGAATATTGGAAGACCTACTATTCCGTCTCGACCGACGGCAAGAACTGGGCAGCTCCCAGAGAGCTTGTCCCCGGCGACAACAGCGGCGGCAGAGGTCCCGTCAAGAACAAGCCCATCAGACTCAAGAACGGCACTATACTCGCTCCCGGCTCGACCGAGCTCGGCGGCAAATACAGATGCTTCGTTGACATATCGACCGACAACGGCAAGACCTGGAACAGAACTCCCGAAATTGATTCGACCTTCCTCGGCTTCTTCAAGACCCCGATGATCCAGCCCACGCTTTGGGAATCGAAGGACGGCTCGGTTCACATGTTCACAAGAACAAAGGTCGGCAAAATCTACAGAAGCGATTCCTATGACGGCGGCAAGACCTGGTGCAGCGCATATCCGACCAACCTGCCGAACAACAACAGCGGTATCGACCTCGACACCGACGACAGCGGAAGAATTTTCCTCGTCTATAACCCCGTCGGCATCCCCGGCATCAGAACGCCCCTCACCCTCGCCGTTTCGCTTGACGACGGCAAGACCTTCACGAAGATAAAGACCTTCGAGACCGGACTCGCGGAGTACTCTTATCCCGCAGTCGTTGTCAAGGGCGACACCATCCACATCACTTATACATATGAAAGAGACTATATCGCCTACTGGCAGATAAAGATCAAGTGATGTTTTCCTGCGGCTTTTACGTGATTTTCAATCGCTCAAAACCTTCTTGAGCGTTGTGGAAACGCGGCATAATATAGGAAATTTTTAGGAGGAAGTAAAATGACCAAGAGAATTTTATCGGTTCTCGTCGCAATCAGCCTCATGTTTGCTCTCGCATCCATAGGCATGGCTAAAAGTTCGAGCGATGATATCATCGTCTCCGCAACAAAAGAAATGATCTTCGACAAGAAGATAACCGATTCCTGCCACGCTTCAACGGTTCTGCCCCTCGATGACGGCTCCGTTATCGCAGCATGGTTCGGCGGCTCTTCCGAGAAGAAGAGCGATGTTAAGATCTACACCTCAGTTCGTACCGAAGAGGATGGCTGGAGCGATCCCATCGTTGTTTCCGCGGCTGATGACATAGCTCACTGGAACCCCGTTCTGTTCCAGAAGGAAGACGGCACTGTCGTTCTTTACTTCAAGGTCGGCACCGACACCGATTACTGGAAGACCTATTACGCAACCTCGACCGACGGCAGAAGCTGGAGCACTCCCAGAGAGCTTGTCCCCGGCGACAACAGCGGCAGAGGTCCCGTCAAGAACAAGCCCATCAGACTTAAGGACGGCACCGTTCTTGCACCCGCTTCGACTGAGATCGACGGCGAGTGGAGAGCATTCGTTGACATTTCCACCGACGACGGCGCGACTTGGACAAAGACCGCTAATGTCGATTCCAAATACTGCACATGGTTCAAGGTTCCGATGATTCAGCCCACCCTTTGGCAGTCCGCTGACGGTTCTGTCCATATGCTCACAAGAACAAAGGTCGGCAAAATTTATCGCAGCGATTCCTATGATAACGGCAAGACCTGGTGCCGCGCTTATGCCACCAAGCTTCCCAACAACAACAGCGGTATCGACCTCGACACCGACGATCAGGGCAGAATCTTCCTGGCTTATAACAACATTGGTCTCCCCGGCATCCGTACTCCTCTTGTCCTCTCCGTTTCGACCGATGACGGCAAGACCTTCACAAAGATAAAGACCTTCGAAAAGGGTCTCGCTGAGTATTCTTATCCCTCAGTTGTCGTCAAGGGTGACACCATCCACATAACCTACACCTACGAGAGAGACTACATCGCATACTGGCAGATAAAGATCAAATAAGATTTTTTTACAATCGGCCTGAGGGTAATCAAGGCTGAGAATAAGGGAAACTGCAACTCATAAAAATACACGCCCCGAAAGACAGTGCACAGTTCTTTTGGGGCGTGTATATTTTTTAATCTATTCCGTACTTCTCGCGGATGACATTTCCTATCTGTGGGAACGGGATGACCGGCGTCTGATTTTCAAGATGCTCGCCGATAAGCTTCTCCATCCAAACCATGCCGTACCAGCGGTGGAATTTATATCCGCATTTTGTGAAGCCGCCGACCATCCGATAGCCGAGATGCGCGTGGAATTCCGCGCTGTTTTTCGTCAGATATTCGTCCTCAACTTCTGGATAGGCTATGCAGGCGTTCATGTTGAGAAAGCCCTGCTCGCGCAGCACGGCTTCGAGCGCGTCGTGCAGCTTTCTGCCAAGCCCGCCGCCGCGCGCATTCTGATCGAGATAGATCGATGTCTCGACCGCCCAATCATACGCCGGGCGCGAATGAAGCGGACCCGCATAGGCATAGCCGATGATATCGCCCTCCCTTTCGAGCACGAGATACGGGTATCTCCTGAGCGTAGATTCGATTCTCCTGCGGAACTCCTCCTCGCTCGGCACATCGTATTCGTATGTTATCGAGGTGTTTTTGACATAGGGCGCGTATATTTTTAGCAGCGCAGACGCATCGTCGGGCGTTGCCGCGCGGATTTTTATTTCATCGGCCATTTTATTTTGCCTCCCATATTTCTATGCTTCGAGCTTTTTCATTGCCTTGCCGAACTGAATTGTGAAGAGTATGGACGTGAATGTTATCGCGATAACATCCGCTACGGGCTCCGCCATATAAACGCCCATCGTCTTGTCTGCGACAAACGCCGGCATGATATAAATAAGCGGCAGGAGCAGCACAAATTTGCGAACGACCGCGACCGATATCGAGCACAGCGCGCTGCCTATCGACACGAACGCCATCTGGCACGACATCTGTATGCCGAACAGGCAGAGCACGGCGCAGTAGATGCGCAGGGCGTGCGCGGTGAAATCAATAAGCGCGGCGTCGGAGCTGAACATCCTTGCAAAGCCCTGCGGGAACAGCTCGATGAATCCCCAGAGCAGGAACGAATAGGTGAGGCACACGGCAAGAAGCAGCTTAAATGTCTTTTTGACGCGCTCGCTGTTTCCCGCGCCGTAGTTGTAGCTGAGGATAGGCTGAGAGCCCTGTGAGATGCCGTTGAGCGGCAGCATGGCGAACTGCATGACGCTCGTCAGTATCGTCATCGCACCGACGGCGATATCGCCGCCGTATTTGAGCAAAGACGAGTTGAAGCAGACCGAGATAACGCTCTCGCTCGACTGCATGATAAAAGTCGCGAGCCCGAGCGTAATGCACGGCAGGATAATTTTAGGAGAAACGAAGAAATTCTTCGCCTTCAGGCGCAATATTGTCTTTTTGCCGAAGAGGAACGCCACGACCCAGACGCACGAGACACACTGCGATATAATCGTCGCGAGCGCGGCGCCCCTGACTCCCATATGCAGCCCAAAGATAAATATCGGGTCGAGCACAATATTCGACACAGCGCCTATCATGACGGTCACCATGCCGATATTCGCGAAGCCCTGCGCCGTTATAAATGCGTTCATGCCGAGCGTCAGCTGGACAAAGACGGTGCCTATGGCGTAGATATTCATATAATCGACCGCGTATTCGATAGTGTTCTCGCTTGCGCCGAAGGCGAGGAGCAGGTCGCGGTCAAAGATAAGCAGCAGCGCGGTCAAAACGACGGATATGACTATCTGCATGGAGAAGCAGCCGCCGAGTATTTTTTCCGCCGAGCCGTTGTCGCCCTTGCCCATGGATATCGACGCCCTGGGCGCGCCGCCCGCGCTGACGAACGCGGCGAACGCCGAGATTATCATGATTATCGGCAGGCACACGCCGACTCCTGTCAGTGCAAGGCTGCCGTCGCCGGGCATATGACCAATATATATGCGGTCGACGATATTGTAGAGCATATTGACTATCTGCGCTATGACCGTAGGCAGCGAGAGCTTGAAAAGCAGCTTTCCGACCGGCTGAGTGCCGAGAAACGATTTATCTTTTTCCATTTAATTACCCCCATGCATGCAAAAAAACGAACAGTCTAATTATATAACCGCTCCGCCGGTTGTCAAGGGGGACAGGTTAATATACAAAGCGCCGCCGAAAATGCTGCGGCTGTTTTTTGTTTTTAAGGCTCGGGGGGGTAATGCTTCAAAAGAGTTGCAATGGCGGCGCGGAAGTTGTATAATTAATTGATTTTGATAAATTCGCGTCGAGGGGCGGCGCATTTTGCGGCGACAAAGCGCATCAAGCGCAAAAAATATACTGTGAGGTTTTACAATGTTCAAAGTGGGATTCGATAACGACCTTTATATCCAGAAGCAGTCCGAGCAGATAAGCAAACGCATCAAGGAATTCGGCGGCAAGCTCTATCTTGAGTTCGGCGGCAAGCTCTTCGACGACTACCATGCCTCGCGCGTCCTGCCCGGCTTCAAGCCCGACAGCAAGCTGCAGATGCTCAAGAATATCGGCTCGGATGTTGAGATAGTCATTGTCATCAACGCGAGCGATATCCAAAATAACAAGATCCGCCGCGACCTCGGCATAACCTACGACAGCGACGTGCTGCGCCTCATCGACGCGTTCCGCGCGATCGGTCTTTTTGTCGGCAGCGTCGTTATCGCGCAGTATAAGGGTCAGCCCGCCGCGCTTGCATTCAAGAACAGGCTTGAAAATCTCGGCGTGCGCGTCTTTATCCACTATCCCATCGAGGGCTATCCTTATAATATCCCGCACATCGTCAGCGAAGAGGGCTTCGGCAAGAATGAATATATCGAAACCGAGCGCCCGCTCGTCGTTATAACCGCGCCCGGCCCCGGAAGCGGAAAGATGGCGACCTGCCTCTCCCAGCTCTATCACGACAACCTGCGCGGCATCAAGGCGGGATACGCAAAGTTCGAGACGTTCCCCATATGGAACCTGCCCCTGAAGCACCCCGTCAACCTCGCATATGAGGCGGCAACCGCCGACCTCAACGATGTCAACGTTATCGACCCCTACCACCTCGAAGCATATGGCAAGACCACCGTCAACTACAACAGAGACGTTGAAGTCTTCCCCGTGCTCAACGCTATATTTGAGAAAATCGAGGGCAAGAGCCCCTATAAATCGCCCACGGACATGGGCGTCAACATGGCGGGCTACTGCATCTCCGACGACGCCGCGACCCGCGACGCCTCTTTGAACGAGATAATCCGCCGCTACTTCAGCGCGCTGTGCGACCACAAAAAAGGCCTGACCGGCGACGCGGAGCTGACGAAGATAGAGAGCCTGATGAACCAGGCGGGAGTCACTGAAGAATATCGCCGCTGTGTGCGCCCCGCGCTCGACAGAGCAAAAGAGACGGGCGCTCCCGCAGTTGCAATCGAGCTGCCCGACGGCAGGCTGATAACCGGAAAGACTTCGTCCCTGCTCGGCGCGAGCTCGGCGGCACTGCTCAACGCAGTAAAACTGCTCAGCAATCAGCCCAAGGAGCAGCTGCTCATCGATCCCGGCGTTATCGAGCCGATACAGCTGCTCAAGACGAACATCCTCGGCAACAACAACCCGCGCCTACACACGGACGAAGTTCTCATCGCGCTGACCATGAGCGCGATACAGAGCGAGCCCGCAAAGAAAGCGTTCGACGCGCTCTCGCTCCTGCGCGGCTGCGAGGCACACTCCTCTGTCATCCTTTCACAGGTCGACGCGGATGTCTACCGCAAGCTCGGCATAAACCTGACCTGCGAGCCGCATTATCAAGTCAAGAAGCTCTATCACAAAGCGTAAATATAAATAATCAGCCTGCGGGGATATCCTCGCGGGCTGTTTTTTTGCAAGATGAGTCCTATAAATCACCCAGTGAAATGTAAAGTCGCACAAATGCCTTGAATAAGCAAAAGTGCGTGCTATAATGAAATCAGAAAAGCAAATTGCGGGGTGACCATCAATGATAAAACTCACTATTTTCGGATTTCTTCTTGTCTGCGCCATGTCCGCTTGGTTTCCGGACTACGATTGGCTGACGATTCCCATTTTTGTAGCAGTCGCCCTGATTTGGTTGGCGGCTAAAATACTGCGCAGTCTTTCAGGACCGAACCCGCCCGAAAACAGAAAAGACCCTAGGGATTTTTACGACGAGTTTGACTGGTGGCAGGACAACCAGGGATTATAAATAGAAGCCGCAACCCACGCCGAATACATGAGTTGCGGCTCTTTTTGCTCTTTGATCTGCGCCGAATGTGGCCATCCTCTTTCCGGGCTGTCACAGTCGGATGCAGAAAGCGTTTTCTTTGCCTCGAAGCTGTATGCAGATACTGCGAGTGGGCAAAAAAGCGCTTAAAAGAGCAAAAGTAAATATGACAAAAGCCACAGCCTATGATAAAAGCCGCAACCCACGCTAAAACGCAAGTTGCGGTTCTCTTTTTTGCTCTTTGGTCTGCGCCGAATGTGACAGCCCTTATTTTGCGGGGACGGTGTGCCAGATGTTCTTTGCATACTCGTTTACCGCTCTGTCGGCGGCAAATCTGCCGGAGCAGGCGGTGTTCATCAGCGACATCGAGTTCCAGCGCGTTCTGTCCGCCCAGAGCTCGTCGATTCTGTTCTGCGCCTGACGGTAGTCCGCGAAGTCCGCGAGAACCATGTAGGGGTCGTGATAGACAATAGTTCCGCTGATTTCCGGGAACTGCTTGCCGCAGAAGCCGCGGTTTATGAAATCGATGACATTGCGAAGCTCCGCATTGTTGTTGTAGAAATTCATCGGCACATAGCCCTTGCTCTTGAGTTCGTTGACCTCGGGGGTGGTCATGCCGAAGATAACAATATTCTCGTCGCCGACTGCGTCGTGAATCTCGACATTCGCGCCGTCGAGCGTGCCGAGAGTTATCGCGCCGTTCATCATCAGCTTCATATTGCCCGTGCCGCTCGCCTCGGTTCCGGCGAGGGATATCTGCTCGCTGACATCGGCGGCGGGCATCATATATTCAGCCATGGAGACGTTGTAGTCCTCCATGTAGACGACCTTGAGCCTGCCCTTGACATCGGGGTCGTTGTTGATGAGATCCGCGAGGGCGCAGATGAAACTGATTATCTTCTTCGCCATGAAGTAGCCGCTCGCCGCTTTTGCGCCGAAGATATAGGTGTGGGGCGTGAAATCGCCCGAGGGATTCGCCTTTATCGCGAGATATTTCGCGAGGATGTTGAGCGCGTTGAGGTGCTGGCGCTTATACTCGTGCAGGCGCTTGACCTGAACGTCAAAGATGGAGTTCGGGTCGAGCTCGATGCCGGTCTTCGCCTTGACGCGCTTTGCGAAGTCCGCTTTGTTCGCGGTCTTTATCTTCTCTATCTCCGCGAGCACGGCGGGGTTATCTTTATATTTTGCAAGCTCCGAGAGGCACTCGGCGTTATATACGAACTCGCCGCCGATAAGGTCGCTGAGCATCGAGGTCAGGCGCGGGTTTGCCTGGCAGAGCCAGCGGCGGTGGGCGATGCCGTTTGTGACATTGCAGAACTTGTCGGGCGTGAGGGTGTAAAAGTCGTGGAACACGCTGTCCTTGAGTATCTCGCTGTGGAGAGCGGAGACGCCGTTGACGCTGTGGCAGCAGGCGACGCAGAGGTTCGCCATGCGCACGACTCCGTTTGAAATAACAGCCATTCTCTCGACCTTGCCTGCGTCGCGGGTCTGCTCCCAGACGCTGCTGCGGAAGCGGTTGTCTATCTCCTTGACTATCTGATAGATTCTCGGCAGCAGACGACGGAAGAGATCCTCGCTCCAACATTCGAGAGCCTCGCTCATGACGGTGTGATTCGTGTAGGCGAAAACTTTCGTCACAACATCCCATGCATCGTCCCAGCTGTAACCGCACTCGTCGAGCAGCAGGCGCATAAGCTCGGGGATAGCGAGTGTGGGGTGTGTATCATTTATATGG
>OBAF01001701.1_pt1 | contig 12225 bp, 6 predicted proteins | sample 1517851 | NCBI WGS metagenome assembly OBAF01 (sample SAMN04571706, study PRJEB22368) | human gut metagenome | biome: human gut; material: stool | host: Homo sapiens | place: Luxembourg | collected 2012-10-19 | reverse complement strand
TCCCTCATCTTCGTACAAAGTGAACGAGGCCTCCTCTCCTTTTGGTGCCGGAAATACTTCAAAGATCAGCGGATAGACCGGTTTCTCATGCGTGTAGTTCATCACCGGCATGGTGGGGATGATGGAACCCTGCTTTACAAACATCGGGATGCACGACAAGGGAGCTTCCACGGTAGTCCACTGTTCTCCGGTATAGACTGTTTGTTTATTGTTGTAGTCAATCCAAGTGCCTTCGGGCAGATAGACATTCTTCGTACGTGCCCCCTTCTTCACCACCGGAGCTACCAGCAGCTCTTGTCCGAACAAGAACTGCCCATCGGTAGAGAACGTTTCCATATCCGCCGGATATTCCAAAAAGAGAGGACGCATGATGGGCAATCCCGTATCATGAGCTTCGCGGGCATACGTATAGATATAAGGCAATAAACGATATTTCAGTTCGATGGCCTCCTTCGCGTTCTTTTCCGCTTCCGGACCGAAGAGCCACGGTTCTACCGGATTATCCCCCTCATGATGAATACGGCTCAAAGGATTGAATGCACCGAACTGTATCCATCGGGTATAAAGTTCCGCCATGGATGGATAGTCTTCGATGTCTCCGCAATACCCCGTAATGTCACAGGTAGTAAACGGAATCACTCCCAGCCCTGCGGAAAGAATCACCGGAATCTGATTAGCCAGTTGCCCCCAGCCCTGCAATACATCGTCTCCATTTCCGCAATCTCCCGTCCAACCGAACGTATAACGCTGCAATCCCGCATAAGCGGCACGGGTCATCTGAAAGACGCGACGGTTCGGATTCCGTTTCTCGAACTGCTCTTTGACCACTTTATCCCAAGTCAGTCCGTAGACATTATGGATTTCGTCGTGCATACCCAGGTGATGTTTCATCACAAGGCGTTCGGTCTGCTCTTCGTTGCTCCATGCGGGTTCTCCCATATCCGTCCAGAAGCCGGAGATGCCATCGTCAATGGGTTTCTGCTGATAGGTTCCCCACCAGTCGGCTACGGCAGGTAAGGTAAAATCCACTACCCCACAATTTCCGCCCCAAGGCCACGGCATGTCATAACTCTTCCCGTTCGTGCTGTCCTTGACAAAATATCCCAGACGGTCCGCTTCCTCCCATTGCTTCTTGTTGGCTTGCGAGATGACCGGGTCTTGCGATACGACTACCTTGAATCCCATTTCTTTCAGGTCGGCAAGCATCTTTTTCGGATGCCCGTAGTTGCCCTTCCGCCATTCGAAGTCCTGTAGATGTTCCGTCCAGCCGATGTCCTGATAGATAATATCACAGGGGATGCCGCGTGTCCGGTAGCCTTCGGCTATTTCGCGGCTCAGTTTCTCGCTTGTCAGCAGGCCACGACATTGCGCAAAGCCCAATGCCCATTTCGGAGGCATGATAGGTTTGCCCGTCAGTCCTACATACTGACTCAGGATTTCCTTATAGTCCTTGCCGAAGATGAAGTAGTAAATCATCTCCCCGTCCGGCGCCTCGAAGCTGTAATAATCACGGCTTTCCGTTCCGAACTTAAATTCTGTCTTATACGTATTATCAAGGAAAATACCATACCGGTAACTGCTCATAAAGAAAGGGATGCTCTTGTAAAGAGGGTCTTCCACCACACTGTAACAAGGTTTATCGCTGTTCCACATCTTGTAAGATTCTCCTCTGCGGTCCATCTTGCCGGTCTTTTCCCCAAGCCCGAAGAAATGCTCGTCACGGCGAAGCGTTTTATATTCCATCTTCTTCGTGCCTTCGCTTACGTGTCCTTTATCGGCATAGTCACTGAAGAGGAGTTTCTGATATTTGTCGAATATCTGGATGCTCATCGGCGACTTGTTCACCCGTATGCGCAGCTTCGAGGTAAATATCTCATAGCAGGCGGCCTGTTCGTCCACATGAACCGTTCCCACATCTTCCAGTTCTTCATTGATCACGGCAAAGGAAGCGTTTCTCCGTTGCAGCTTCCCGTCCGGCGAGAACCAGATTCTTACCACGGAAGGACTGCAAAGTTGCAGTTGCAGCGCGGCACTGTCCGCCAGGTGAAAAGTCACCTGACGTCCCTGCTGCGTAAAAGAGGTACATATACTTTTTGCGTTTTCTGCCCAGACCAACGCCGGAAACATCAGACACAACATCCACACCCCAAACTTATATCTAATCTTCATACCTATCGTTTTTAGTTATTCCGTTGCAACTGCCTTATTCAGCTACAATCATTGTCCAGTATTTCAAGGCAGGCAGTGTGAAGGAAACTACCCCGTTCTCCTGCGTAAACGCCAGTTCCTGCAAGGCTCCTCCGTGTACGTCCGGTGATGCCACCCACAATTTATTCACTTTGGCGGGCAGGTTCATCTGCAAGGCCGCTTTCGTGATCAGGGCAGGTTCGGGCATGGTGCCGTCCACGTCCCGCCAGCTAAGGCTGTTCGCCTGCGAGAAGTTAAGCAGATGCACTACTTGCTTGCCGTCTACCTGCTTGGCGTAGGTAGTGACCGACCCCAACTTTGGAGGCCATACGTTGAGTTTCATTTCTCCGTTGGTACAGTTCATAGTGATACTGTTCTCCGTTCCGCCATCGCGGAGCAGGTTCTGATAAGACGTGAGGAAGTCGTAGTAGTGAACCATTGCCGTTTTCAGTTCCTCGCTCATCGTCAGGTTGTCGTTCGGGAAATATTCTTTGCACAGCATATGGTCACCACCCAGTTCGAGATGCGAGCCACCCAAAGCGAACATCACCGCATCCGTCAGCAGGATGCCCGCTGTATTGAACTCTCCCCGATGATCCGCCTTATTATAGTTCATGTAGGCAGCGAAAACCGTATTCAGCTGATTATTGCCATACACTCCGTTTTCATACAGGACGGCTTTCAGATGGGTAAAGTCCGCCTCATCCGCCCACATCTCATTATAGAAGAAATCTACTTTGCCGGTTTCTCCGATCTGACGGGCACCGTAGCGGCTTACGGCATTCATCACCAGACTCTTGTCGGGATGCGCCTGCTTCATGGCTTCGATAAAAGAAGCATATCCTTCGCGGAGGTTGACCGGCGTACCGTCGTAGTTGTAAAGCGTTCCCCGCTTGCCCAACTGGTCGATCTGATAGCCGTCGAAGGCGAAGTTCGCATACACGTCGTCATTCCGTTCCGCCATATATTGCTGCCATTCCTTGTCAGAAGGATCTACCAGATAGATATTGCTCTTCCATCCGCTTGGCAGGTCGTGACTGTCTTTCGTGGTATGCGAAGCGTCCTTAAACAGATACCATTCTTCTTTCACCCCGTCGGAAGCCGCATCCTTCAATGCCCCGAAACAAAGATTATAGAACATGGACTTCATTCCAAAATGTTGTTGTGCCTTGATATAATTCTTCACAGAGCTTGTATGGACAGGGCGGTTCGCAATGTCGAGATATTCCTCGTCCAACTGCGTGCGTGTGCCGCCCAGCGGCCAATGATGTTTATTGTGCCAGTCCTGAAACTGTACCCAGTTGATGTGATGGCGGTTCAGATAGGCCATCTCTTCCAGCGTTTTCTCTTCTGTCTTGTCTCCGTCGAAATCTGCCACGAAGCCATATCGGGGGAACCGTGCCGGATGGCTGGATACATCTACCGCAATCGTACCGACGATGACGTCCGTACCGTTTTCCTGCCGGTAAAGTTCTGCCATGTATCCTTTGAAATCGGTGGAAGGAGCCTTCCATGTCCAGTTCGTACCGCTGACCGGTTCTTCTCCGACTATTTCTCCCGAAAGGCGATAGCGTACCTTTGTTCCGGCAGGCAAGGCATCGGCGGCAGTGAAAGTCACTGTCTCGTTCGGTTTATAAAAAGCCTTGTCGGTTGTCAGTTCCACGCATAAGTCCGATGTCACCGGAGTTACTTCGGTCACACTGCCCGACGCTCCTCCGTTCTGTGGGTTCGATTCATGATCGTCGCTGCAAGACAGACACAGGAAGGCAGCCACCAAATATATTATCTTCTTCATCTTGAATACTTGTTTATTGTTTTACAATCGAAATCGTTTCTTTCAACTGGTCAATCGTAATCCGATACGAGCCAGCTTCCTGAATATTCCATTTATTGTCCAGACTGCCGAGGTCTGTATCCGGATACATATTCTTCAGTTCCGCATCCGTTTTACTGGTAAATAAGGCTGTCTCCACTTCACCGGTCGGTGCCTTTCCGCTCTTGTCCGCCATCAGCCAGTCTCCGTTCCAGTCGGACTGCTTGTCGCAGGAGATCTTCATCTCCCCTGTATTCAGTGTACCGCTCCAGGTAAAGATGTAAGGGCTGTCGGCACTTTTAGCCATCGGGGTGGCGTTGTCGATGCTCCATCCGTTCGGAGTGGCATCGCCTACCAGATACAGTCCTTCGTAGGGGGTAAACGGACGCATCAGCATCTTTTCCTTTCCCTTGGCTGTGAGGAACAGCACTTTATAGGCCTTGCCGCATTCGCTTTCCTTCATTTGCCATTTATTGTCTTCACCTCCCAGTACAACTGAAGTGGAAGTATACGGAGCGTTCCCTTCGGTGGGATGGAAGAAAGCATCCGACTGACCGAAGTCCATCACGGAAGTAAACTTAAAATCACCGTCCGCCTTCCACGGAATCACGGCACCATAATGGAACAGATTCATCTGAACGGCATCTTTAGACAGTGCCTCGAATCCCCAGCCATTATCGCCGGTAAAGGAGCCGACAATATAGAATTCTTCAAAGCGCCATCCGATGTTTTCCGTTTCGGTCATGGTCATTGTCAGGTCGAGCAGGTCTACCTTGACTATATAGGTCGCTTCCTTGCTGACTGTAAACGGTTCGTCCGGTTCGTCGCCCGATGTGCGGTAGATAAGCCGTAGTTCTTCTCCGGCAGCGGCATCCCGGTTGTAGGACGGAAGAAATTCTCCCAACGTCGTTATAAACTTGAATACACCGGTATTCAGCTTTCCTGTCCACGTAAACTGTCCGTTGTCCGTGCGCTCCATAGGCGTCGCTTGATCAGCGCTCCATCCGTTAGGGGCAGCTTCTCCGATAAGGTAAAGCGTCGGAGTAACCGGTTGATAAGTAGTCACATCCAGCGCAACTGTGGCACGCTGCTCCTTTTCCTCCATTCCGGCAACGGTAGCGGTAATGCGTGCTTCCAGCGATACTTTTTCGGCATAGCCGACGCCTAGCTGCGTGTTCAGAAACTGATTGAGTTCTTCCGTTTTCTTCGTCCACTGATAAGTTCCCGTTCCTAAATCTACGGAATAGGCACGGGCGAAGTCGGTTCCCGCCTTGGCTATTTTCAGTGTATAAGAAATACGGCTTCCGCTTCCGTAGTTCGTTCCCGTAGTCCATGAAAGCGTTAACGCCTCCTGACTGTGATTCTTTTCGTTCAATACGATCTCCTGCTGATTCACCGAAAGAATCAGCGTATCATGTCCCTTGTCCGTCTCCATATAATCCTCGGCGCAGGAAACCATCGCTCCGCCGATGAAAAGAGAGCACAACATCTGATATATATATTTCTTCATCATATGATCTGTCTAAATGAATGATTGTAAAAGCGATTAATAACCGGGATTCTGAGTCATCAGATTGTTAGAGTCCATCTCTGTCTGCGGGATGGGCAGCAGCAGACGTTCCTTCGTCACCTGATTCTTGCCGATGGATTTCAGGAACTCAATCGCATAGTTACCATTATTGATGCGAATCATGTCAAACCAGCGATGTCCCTCAAAAGCAAGTTCCATCCGGCGTTCGTGAATAATCTTTTCCCGCATTGTTTCCTGATTCAAGGTAGTCGGTACATCCGCCAGTCCGGCACGATGACGGACGATATTCAGAGGTGCGGCAGCCTGGTCGGGATGTCCCAGTTCGTTCAGGGCTTCCGCCTCCTTCAACAGGACATCCGCATAACGGTATACCACGAAGTTATTCGGGTTGGTATTATATTCCGGCGAAACGGTCTTCGACACAAGGAACTTCCGGACGTTGTAACCTGTACCCGACCATGAACGTCTGTATTCCATGCCGTCGAAAGCAGGACAGCCTTGATATAACACGGTCACATCTTTGCGCAAATCGCCCGCTTCGTACTCTTTGATAAATTCTTCCGTAGGCAGATTCCATCCGTAAGCGCCTGCCACCATACCGGAGTTGCGGGGTCCCATGAAGGTCGACAGCCATGAAGACTGGTTGTCCCCTCCCCAGAAATCGTATTCCGTACTGCCGGAGTATTGTACTTCAAGAAGGGATTCCGCACCGTTATTAATCGTAGCATCGAAATTATCGGCATACTTGCACTGAGACAAATCATATCCCATCGCAGTAATCTGGTCGCACAACGTAACAACTTCACTGTAATAATCCCGATGATTGGGCGCCAGCGTCAGGTAAATATCTGCCAGCATAGCCATCGCCGCCTCTTTGCAGGCACGTCCCTTGTCATTTTCTCCGTAACTGCTCTTTGGGGGAAGCATATCCACCGCATTCTTACAGTCCGATAGAATCTGCGCATATACCTCATCCACCGTATTGCGGGCAATATCCGTCGACTGTCCCGGCTCAAAGGGCTGTAACCGCAAAGGTACGCCACCATAAAGGCGGACGAGGATATAGTAGTAATGAGCACGCAGGAAATATGCCTCACCCATGCAACGGTCTTTTATCTCATCGGAGATGGCAGCCGAAGGCAGATTGGAAAGCACGATATTACAACGTCCGATGCCTACCCACGGAGAACGCCATACGTACAGGGCAAAACCGTTGTCGCTCTGCGCTATAAAGTTAGCCGCCTGAACAGTTTCCAGTCCGTCGGTTCCTCCTCCGGCACCTACCTCGCTGTTGCCGGCAAGGATGTCGAGGCTCCACAGGCGCTGATTATACATATTGGACGACTGCAACGTCTTATAGCAGGCAGTAGTCAGTGCTACGGCAATCTCATTGGTCACTTCCGATTCGGGGTCCACACCGTATTTGGGGTACTTATCCAGAAAATCACTGCACGATGTCAAGGCAAGTACGACAAGTATCATTATAAAAGTCAGTTTCTTTTTCATTTTCTTCCTCCTGATTTAAAAGTTAAAGTTCAAGCCCATACTGAATGTACGCGAGATAGGGTAACGGCTGCTGTCTATACCGTTGACATCCACCTCGGGGTCGAAGCCCGAATATCCGGTGATAGTCGCCACATTCTCGCAAGAGAAGGAGATACGGGCGTTTTCCAGTTGAATCTTTTGCATCCACTTTTTAGGCAGTGTATACGAAAGGGTGATATTTTTCAGACGGAGATACGAGCCGTTTTCCACAAATCGGTCGGATACGCGGCAGTTCTGGTTCGGGTCGCCCCAGATGGCACGCGGCATGGAGTAGCTTGTGCCTTCTCCTGTCCAGCGGTTCAGTACGGCTGTGGTCTGGTTGTAGGCGGCAGCCATTCCTTCGTTGTCCACATTGTTGGCATTATAAATCTTGTTGCCTGCCACTCCTTGCAGGAAAACGGAGAGTTCCCATCCTTTGTAAGATAGGTTGTTGGAGAGTGAGAAGAACCAGTTCGGATTCGGATTGCCAAGGATCGTACGGTCTTCGTCGTTAATCACTCCGTCGTTGTTCAAGTCTCTGAAGCGGATGTCCCCCGGAGCTGCGCCCGGCTGGGTGGCGTGGCGGTTGACTTCTCCCCAGTTCTGGAAAAGCCCGTCGGTAACGTATCCATAGAAAACGTTGATCGGGTAACCGGCTTTCAGCATGGTCACGTATGAATTGCCTATCTGGTTGATAAACATCGGAGTTTCGCTGTTCAGGTCCAGAATCTCATTTTTATTGTAGGTAGCCGTTAAAGCGGATTCCCAGGAGAAGATGCCTTTCAGGTTGATGGTACGCAATGTCATTTCCACTCCTTTGTTGCGCATCTTGCCGGCATTGGTGAAAGTCTCGGTAGTATCTTCAAAGCCCGAAGTGATGGGGATGGAAGCCTTCACCAGCATATCGTTCGTATTCTTGATATAAGCATCCAGTGAAAGGCTGACACGCGAATCGAACAGGCTCATGTCCACTCCGAAGTTGGCCTGGCGCACTTCTTCCCAATGGATGTTCGGATTGGAGAGAGTGGTAGATACCAAAGCAGTGGAGTTATTGTTTCCGAAAGGATAGACACCCGTGTTGTAGGATGCGACAAATCCATAGTTACCGATTTCCTGATTACCGGTCACACCGTATCCGATACGCAGTTTGAGATCGTTCATCAGGAAGTTATCTTTCGGGAACCAGTCTTCCTGAGAAACACGCCAAGCCAGAGATACGGAAGGGAATGTTCCCCATCGGTTGTTCTTACCAAAGCGGGAAGAGCCGTCACGACGTACGGTAGCCGTCAGCAGGTATTTGTCTTCGTATGAGTAGTTGAGACGTGCCATCAGTGAGAGCAGTGCCCAGTCGCTCTGGCTGCCGCCAAGGCTGTACATCTTTTCTCCGTTGTCCATCTCATGGATATTGTCGAACATGAAAATGTTTTTCTGTGCGTTCAGATAATCGTAGTTATTCCACTGTGCGGAAGAACCTGCCATCACACCTACACGGTGTTTCTTTGCAAAAGTATGATCGAATACGAAGTAGTTGTCCCACAGGTAGGTGAATGATTTGTTATCGCTTTTGTAGCGGGAAGATTCTTCTACCGGATTCGGTTTCCAGTCGTATGCCGGCGTGAAGTTGTCGGCAAACCAGAACTTGGCGTCATAGCCGAAGGTACTTTTCAGTTTCAGCCATTTAGTAAAGGTGATCTCTCCGGTGATGTTCGCGAGAAAGTTATATCCTTTCGTCTCGTTAGTCATCATGTGAAGCGTACCGATCGGATTGCGGATACTTCCGTACCATTGCGCCTCCTGTCCGGGACCGCTCCAACTGCCGTCATCATTCTTCACCGGTTGGGTGGGAAGGGCTTTCATCGCATCACCGATACTGTATGTTCCTCCTTCTTTGACATCTGTGCTAAATGTCAGGTTGGTGGTGAATTTCAGCCATTTGTTGACTTGGGCGTCACTGTTCGCCTGAAAATTGAAGCGGCGATAATTGACACTCTTCACAATGCCGGACTGATCGAGAAAACCGCCGGACACGTAATAATGCGCCTTTTCCGTACCGCCGGAATAGCTGACCGAATAACTCTGCTTCACTCCCGTGCGCAGCATCTCGTCGAGCCAGTTGGTTCCTTTTCCCAATGAAGAAGGGTCTGCCCAGTAAGGGTTGGTGTTATCGTCATTGTTTGAGAGCATATCATTGCTCAATGCTGCATATTGGGCGGCATTCAGCATATCAGGCACTTTAGTTGCATTCTGTATCGCCCAGTTCGCATTGACCGTTACCTTTCCGGCGCCTTCGGCACCGCGTTTACTGGTAATCATCACTACACCGTTGGCACCGCGCGAACCGTAGATGGCAGTTGCCGAAGCATCTTTCAATACATCTACCCGTTCCACATCTGCCATATTCAAGGAAGATAAGCCTAAATCGGTGGGAATGCCGTCGATGACAATCAGCGGATTGCTGTTGTTGATCGTGCCCAGACCACGGATTTTAATGGTTACATTGTCCCCCGGTTTGCCGGCATCGATAATTTGCACACCGGATACTTTTCCCTGCTTTGATATCTTTGACTCCTACGGAAGATACGGCGCCGGTCAGGTCACTCTTTTTCATCGTTCCGTAACCTACTACAACAACTTCGTCCAATACTTCGGTATCTTCCTGCAAGGTTACTTTCAGTGCGGTTTTTCCGTTCACCGAAACAGTCTGCGTCTTATAGCCGACAAAAGAAATGGTCAATGCGCTGTTAGCAGAAACATTTAATGAGAAGTTACCGTCGATATCGGTAATCGTGCCGTTCGTGGACTTGCCTTCTATCACACTGGCACCGATCACCGGTTCACCCGTGGCGTCCACTACATGTCCTTTTACTGTAATCTGCTGTGCGAATGCACTAAGAGATAGTAACAAGCCCCACATTATTAATAGGAGGCGATGTTCAAAGCCTTTCGACTTTATACTCTGTTCCATGTACATCAATTTAAAGTTAATATTAGGATTACTTTTTGTTTTCACTGAAACAAAAGTATCCACAATTAAATGCGCTTCTTTTGCCAGATAGCAAAAATATAGTGGTTTATACAGCACAATACAGTATAAAACACTAATAATAAGAATATTACAGAATAGTAACCGTGCTAAAAAAGTAGTGGATTTCTTACTCTTCCACCTTCCCTATTTTCATTACTTTAGCCTCAAACTCATCCCGTTCGCCGAGTGCCTTGTTGCGGACACGTGTCCGGTAATTATAAATAGTGGTCACAGAGTAGCGGAGGAACTGGGCGATCTTGGTACTATCCGTAATCCCCAGACGGATCAGGGCAAAGATACGAAGTTCGGTATTCAGCAGTTCGCCCTGCTTGGGCTGCATTGGTTCGACAAGCAACGCATTAAATTCTTCCACAAAGTTGGGGAAGAGTTGCAGGAAGGTCATATCGAAGTTTGCGTAGAACTCTTTCAGCTCTTCTTCGAGGAACTGGGAGGATTTAATAGCTTTATACAACTCCTCTACCCTGCCGGCAGCCGCAATCTTATTCAGGGAACGACGGTATAAGTCCATCTTATCCAGATAGGTGGAACACTGGTCCATGTAGCGGCCGATGTACTCTTCTTTAATATAGTTAGCTTCCGAAAGGGTATGGTTCATCTCTTTCAGTTGCGAATTGGAGTCATGAAGTTCACCGTTCAGCTCTTGTAGAAGCGTATTCGTGTCAATCACTTCCCGACGGGCGGCAGCCACTTTCTTCATCTGCTTGTAAACGAAGAATATAGCCACCAGCAGAAAGACGGAAAGCAGACTGATACAAATCAAAGATATCTTCATTTCCTGTTGCTGCCGCTTGGTTTTCAGCTGGTAAGCCTGATCGATGATGGGGAAGACTTGTGAGATTTCCAGGGTACGAAGGCGGGCGTTGCAGAGCGTAGCATCTTCGAGCGAGCATTTCAGATAGTTGTATGCACGGTCAATGTCTCCGTCTTCATATACAAGAGAGGCGAGTTTCCGCAGGGAGACGTATTCTTTGACTGCCGATTTTAAATCGGCGATGGCCGAGAGAGCCAGAAAGTGTTTCTGCCCTTTCTTGTCTCCTTTGAGGCGGTAGGCTTCTGATAAGGTATAAGTAATCAGCGCCTTGGAATGATCGTCCAGAGAGGGTTTCCGGTAGAAGTCGGTCAGCATGGTTATTGCCTGGTCATATTGGGCGTGTACGGTACATTTGTCGGCCATCACCAGCACATGGCCCAATGAGTCGGAGGCATTAGCCCGTAAAAGGGAATCCCGATACAGGTCCGTCATCCGGTAATACTCTTTTTTCTCTTTCTCGGTGACGGCATAATCTCCCATCAACCCGTAAATAGTACGATACAAGTGGTAATAATAGGGATAGAGATAATCAGACAGGGTTTTCTTGTCTATCTGTCCCAACTGCTCCAAAGCTTCCTTGTACATTCCGGTGGTTCCCATCACCTCTGCCATATTCATGGCGGCATCATCCAGATAATCCTGTTTGTTCAAATGAGAAGCCAGTTCCTGCTTCCGCTGTGCATATACATACGAAGAGTCCAGATTATAAGCCCGATATTCGTCGAAAAGCCTGCCGCAAAATCCATAACGCTGCTCATCGGAGGTAGCCTCGGACAGCAACTTCTTCAAATCGGAGATACGTGCTTCTTTTTCTGCACCGTAAGTCTGACGGTTCCTGATAATTCCGTCAATCTCACGAAGCAGCATATCTGTACTCTTATCATCATTTCTTGCGCAAAGCAAACAGGGAAGAACAATTGTCACGAAAATCAAAATAATCTTTCTCATAGCGCCATATGTATTATATCTGCAAAGATAAAAGTCTTTCAGAAACCGACATTATTTCTACGGAATATTATTGCGAATATCCGGAAAATGGCTCCTTTATGAAAATGGCGGTTCATGCCACTGAATATATCCACAAAAAAAGAAGTTATCTAATATAAAAGCATATCTTTGTCATCAAAGAAAGGCATTTAATGCTACATCTCTGATCTGCAAATGCCATTTATAAACCCAAATTTCATTCCTATGAAAACTTCAAAACGTTGTTTCATGCTCATCGCTTTCATCGGCTTTTTAATCGAACTGACAGTTCCTTCACATCTTTCCGCACAAGACATTTCGGGTACATGGCATGGCAAACTCTCCCT
>OBAF01001678.1_pt1 | contig 12337 bp, 8 predicted proteins | sample 1517851 | NCBI WGS metagenome assembly OBAF01 (sample SAMN04571706, study PRJEB22368) | human gut metagenome | biome: human gut; material: stool | host: Homo sapiens | place: Luxembourg | collected 2012-10-19 | reverse complement strand
TGTTATCCTATTGGAGTGATTAGGATGATTGATGGTAAATATGATGATGATAAAATTATTGCCATTCCTTATAATGATCCGAATATGAATCATTATAAAACATTAGATGATGTTCCAAAACATATGATTAGTGAAATTGAACACTTTTTTATGGTATATAAAAATTTGGAACATAAAAGCACGACTGGTTTTAAATTAGAAGGAAAAAAACAAGCGATGGATATCATTCACCAAGCTTTACAAGATTATCAAAAATCTAAAGATAAACTAATAAGAAAAAAGCATTAGGTTATAAATCTAATGTTTTAAGCATATATACAAAAAAGGAGAAAGCATAAAATGATAATATTAGATGGAAAAAACTATAGTAAGAAGTTAAAGAATGAAATCAAAGATGAAGTAGCAAAACTGATAAAGCAAACGTCTGTTAAACCAGGACTTGCCATTGTTTTAGTTGGTGAAAATCCTGCTAGTTGTATCTATGTAAGAAATAAAATGAAAGCGGCGGCATTTTGTAATATTGTTGCCAATTTGATAAAGGTAGAAGAAAATATTACTCAAGAAGAATTAGTAAAATTAGTAAATGAATTAAATAATAATGAGGCCTACCATGGTATCATTGTTCAACTTCCGCTTCCTAAGCATATTGATGAACAAGTAATTATTGATGCTATTGATGAAAAAAAAGATGTTGATGGCTTTGGAATAATGAATAAAGGGAAGTTATTTAGTGGGTTACCATGCATTAAAAGTGCAACTCCTAAAGGAATTATTAAACTCCTTGAAGAATATCAAATTGATTTAACAGGTAAAAATGCAGTAGTAGTGGGTCGAAGCAATATTGTTGGTAAACCAATGGCAATGATGCTTTTGGAAAAAAATGCAACTGTAACTATTTGTCATTCAAGAACGAAAAATTTAGCTGAATTTACCAAAAAAGCCGATCTTCTTGTAGTCGCTATTGGCAAAAAGTGTTTTATTAAAGAGGATATGGTAAAAGATGGGGCTATTGTAGTTGATGTTGGTACAAATCGAGTTGAGGATAAATTATATGGTGATGTTGATTTTGAAATGGTAAAAGATAAATGTTCCTATATTACACCTGTTCCTGGTGGAGTGGGGCCTTTAACAATTGTTTCTTTACTTGAAAATACGATATTTGCTTATAAAACTATTTTAAATCTAGAATAAGAAGGTGAAATAATGATTATTGTAGGTTTAGGTAATGTGGGGAAAGAATACGAAAATACGCATCATAATGCAGGATTTTTAGCATTAGATAGTATAGCAAAAGCCAACCAATTAGAGTTTAGATTAGAAAAAAAATTCCAAGCCTATATTTGTGAATATATATATCAAAATGAAAAACATTTATTAGTTAAACCTACAACTTATATGAATCATTCGGGGATTGCGGTTAAACTCATTTTAGATTATGGATGATTTATTTGTTATTTATGATGATTTAGATTTACAAATGGGTACGATTAGGATTAGAAAAAGTGGCTCGGCTGGTGGACATAACGGGATGAAATCGATTATTCAATGTGTTGGTAGTAGCGAATTTGCAAGACTTCGCATTGGAATAAAAAAAGAAAAAGAGGTAGATACCATTTCTTATGTTTTATCCAAATTTTCAAAAAAAGAAATGGACAGTATTGTCGGTATAATGTCAAATATGCCGAATATTATAGATAATTTATTAAATAATGGAGTTGAGTATATTATGAATCATTATAATGGAGTAAAGAATGAAATATTTTGATTTACTGAATTTAAAATCTAAATATACACAAGTTTTACAACAAATAGTTGCCATGGAAGAACAGGACACTAAAAATATTTATCTTTCCGAATGTGCTCAAAATGTATCAAAGTTATTTGCTTCCTACTATTTTGACAAAAAAGCAACTACTATTATATATATTACACCATCAATTTATGAAGCCTCTAGAGCTTATGAAATATTATTAGATATGTTAGGAACTGACAAAGTCAGTTTTTTTCCTGTTGAAGAATTTATTTCTAGTGAGTTAGTTGCAACAAGTGAAGCATTTAGACTAGCTAGAATGCTTACGATATATCACATTGTAAATGAAATTCCTCAAGTAATTGTTACAAATACTGAAGGTTTAACAAGACAATTGATGTCTAAAAGTAAACTGAAGGAAGCCATTTTGCGTTATCGTACAAATGATAGTGTTAAAAGGGAAAATTTGATTGAAAATTTAATTATCAGAGGATATAAAAAAGTATCAATTACTTCAACAAGTGGAACTTTTAGTGTTAGGGGGAGTTTAATTGATGTTTTTCCTATTAATGAAAATCAACCCATTCGAATTAATTTTTTTGATGATGAAATAGAGACTATTAAAAAAATTGATGTAGAAACACAAATGTCTACTGAAAAAATACATGAAATTGAAATTTTTCCTTTATATGAAATATACTATGAAAAAAGTCAAATAGAAGATATCAAAAAAAGAATTTTGAAAGAAAATCAATTGTCAGATAGAATTCATATAGCGTTAGAAAATATTGAAAATTATCAAAATTTAGAACAGTTATATATGTATATGCCTTATATTACAAATTGCTATCAGCCCCTAATTCGTTTAATTGAAAAACCTATATGCTTTTATGAAGACTATCAAAGTTGTATTGAACATGAAAAGGCTATGATGATGGAAATTTCTGAGTATCTTATTCAAACTAAAGCAAAAGTAGAACAACATTTTTTTGTAGAATTAAAAGAAGTATTGTACGATAGTAAATTGAATATTTTTACAAGTTTATTTAGAAATGCGTTGCATGATGTTAAACTAGATTATCACTATCCGCTTGAAACTTTAAATTGCTTTGAATATAACAATAATATTAAATCTATGCTTGAAGATTTAAAAGCAAATGCAAATAAATGTTATTTGGTTACTCATACTGATGAGAAAAAATTAATGTTTTTACAAGAAACTTTTAAAGCTAACAATATAAATTATCATTTAATCGATACAGTTGAACAAATGCATCAAAGTGGTATCTTTTTAGCGGTTATTGAAAATGCATATGGTTTTGAGGATTTAAATGGTCAGTTTGAAATCATTACTCCTAATGAGTTTGCGCCTGGTAAAATTATTAAAAGTTCTAAATATCAAAAATTTTTAAAAGAATCAGTGAAGATTTACAATAAAGAGGAATTGAATCCTGGTGATTATGTAGTGCATCAGGATTATGGTATTGGTAAATATTTAGGAATAAGAACAAGAGAATTAAGGAATACTTTAAATGATTATTTATGTGTTGAATATGCTGATGCATCGACTTTATATATACCTGTTGAAAATATTTATGTTTTAGAAAAATATATTGGTTCTAAAGATAAACTACCCAAATTAAATAGTTTAAATTCTAAAGAATGGCAAAAGAAAAAAGAACGTATCAAAGAGAAAACAAAAGACATTGCTAAAAAATTGATTAAAGTACAAGCAGAAAGAGAATCTCGCGTTGGTTTTGTTTATAAAAGCGACTCTTTAGAACAAATTGAATTTGAAAATGACTTTATGTACAAAGAAACACCTGATCAAAAAAAAGCAATTGAAGAGGTGAAAAAAGATATGGAGTCAAGCCATCCTTTAGATAGATTGATATGTGGTGATGTAGGATTTGGAAAAACTGAAGTGGCTATGAGAGCAGCATTTAAAGCTGTGGATAATGGCAAACAAGTAGCCTATCTTGCACCTACAACCGTTTTAACAAGACAACATTATTTAACATTCAAAGAACGTTTTGAAAAATATGGTGTAAGAGTCGAATTATTAAACCGCTTTGTACCTGTATCTTTACAAAAAAATATTATTGAAGGTTTAAAGAAAGGGTATGTTGATATTGTTATTGGCACGCATCGTATTTTATCAAACGATATTGTTTTTAAAGATTTAGGACTTTTAATTATTGATGAGGAGCAACGTTTTGGAGTAGAACACAAAGAAAAAATCAAATCAATTAAATCAATGGTGGACGTGTTGACTCTTACCGCAACCCCTATTCCTAGAACTTTGCAAATGGCACTATCAGGTTTGAGAGACTTGTCACTAATTGAAACGGCTCCTAATAATCGTTTACCTATTCAAACTTATGTTTTAGAAAGCAATGACTCTGTTATTCGGGAAGCCATTCATCGAGAAATGGGAAGATGTGGTCAAGTTTTTTATTTATTAAATCGTATATCTGAATTGGATCATATCCGATCTAAAGTACATAAACTTGTGCCAAAAGCTAAAATTGGATTAATTCATGGCAGAATGGACAAAGATGAAATTGAAGATGAATTGGTACATTTTTTAGATAAAGAGTATGATGTTTTAATTTGTACAACAATTATCGAAACAGGAATTGATATTCCGAATGCAAATACATTAATTATTGAAAGGGCGGATACGTTAGGTCTTTCACAATTGTATCAAATTAGAGGTAGAGTTGGAAGAAGTGATCGAATTTCTTATGCTTATTTGATGTATGATAAAAGTAAAGTGATTACGCAAAATGCTACTAAACGATTAGAGGCAATCAAGGAATTTACAGAACTTGGTAGTGGATACAAAATTGCAATGCGTGATCTTGCCATTAGAGGTTCTGGAGATATATTAGGTAGTGAGCAATCGGGATATATTGATGCAATCGGAATGGATCTTTATATGAAACTTTTAAATGAGGCAATTCATGAAGAAAAAGGTCTTTTAAAAGAAGAACCACATATTAGAAAATATCAAGTTTCTATTTCTAGACATGTAGAAGAAAATTATGTGGGAGACGATGCAATTCGGATAGATATACATCAATCAATTAGCAAAATTAAATCCCGTGATCAAATCAATGCTTTAATAAAAGAGTATACAGATCGCTATGGTAAGTTAAGCGAGGATATTCTTTTATATATGGAAGAAAAATATCTAGAATATTTGTTAAAATCAAGTGGTGTAGAAAATTTTAAAGAAACAGACGAGGAAGTAATGTTTTGGTTTGATGAAACCGCATCATCACATATTAACGCTCAAAAAATTTTTGAACTTTCTGTTAAACTTCATTTAAAATATAAATTTGATTATCGAAGTAGAAAAATTATAGTCAAATTAAATCCAAAAGATAGTTCTAAAAGTTATATATATGGATTAACTAAATTTTTAGAAAATTTAAAGGATATATCTGTGTATAAAGACTAAATTTTCCTCCATAATAATATTAGATAATTAGTTATTATGGAGGTTTTATTTTGAAAGCAACTGGAGTAGTAAGAAGAATTGACGATTTAGGGAGAATTGTCCTTCCTAAAGAGTTAAGAAGAACGATGCGTATTAAAGAAGGTGAATCTTTAGAAATATATACTGATGGAACTGATCGTATTATTTTAAAAAAATATTCTCCAGTCCAAAACGTGAATGATTTCGTTGAAGAATTTGTTGAAAGTGTATATGCATCAAATAAAAGGGATATTATTATTACTGATAATGAAAAAGTGATTGCTTATGCGGGCAACTTTAAAACAGATTTGAGTAATAAAAGAATTTCTATGAGATTGGAAGAAAAAATGAGTAAGCGGCAAACACAAGTGATTGATAAAGCTGAAAATTTTGAATTTTTAGAAAATTTTCCCATAAGTAAAGCTGCGATTATTAAACCCATTAATGTAATGGGAGATATTTCGGGGGCAGTGATTGTTTTAAGTGATACTATTACTGATGTTGAAAAATCGTTGGCTGAATTTGGTGGTATGTTTATGGGTAGATATCTTGAAGGATAAAAAAGTTTGTAGGATAAAAACCTACAAACTTTTTTTTGAAATAAAAGAAAAAATTCAACAATTTTCGACAATATTAATATAATATAATAAAACAAATAATATGAAGGAGAAAAGAAAAAATGAAAAAAATATGTTCAATAGTATTTGTAACATTTTTATTTTTTTTTATTCATTTAAATGATGTAAAAGCTGAGCAATATGAAAATATAAATATTGTAACAGTAGCAAATTATTATATTAATGAATACTTTGATTGTAGTTATCACCTAAAAAACTATGAATATATTTATGATTTAGACAATAATAGGTATTATTTAATTCATGTTGATCCTATAGGATATATGATTATAGATAAAGATACTTTCAATTTACAAGAGGCATCTGTTAGTATGAATAGCCCATATAGTGAATATGATAGTAGTGATTTAAAAATATATTTAGGTCCTACTAATTATTATATATATGATAATAATCAACTTATAAATGTACATACTAAACATGAGATAACGATAGATAGTGAACTAAATAATACTTTGAGTTTGCTAGAAAATAATTTTACTACAATAAATGAGATGCAGACGATGTCTATTGGTGGTGATGGTGGCGAAGATGATGATAGAACGTATGATACAAATGGGTTTACATTAATCCCTAATGCTCAATATATGAAAAATTTAACCTTTTATCCTGATAATCAAAATGGTACTTGTGGTTATGTGTCATTAAGTATTTTGTTAGGTTATCTTAATACTTTTTATAATCCTTATACTATTCCCGATGGTGCTATCACTCATATAAGACCTGATGGTTCTAGTGAAACTAGTACTGGATTTATTACAAGTGCACCTAAAAACTATACATTAAATTTACCAAATGATTTATCTATTTATGATTGGGCAACAATGCCTGGTACTACCAATATAATACACGACATTTTACAAGATTATGAACATTATTTATTACAAACATCTAATGGATATGCCGTAGCGTCTAATCAATTTGAAGATACTTTTTTGGATTATAGGAATGATTATATACCAAGTGAATATCAAAATCATTATGAAATAGTGAATATTCCTTTTAGTTCGTTGCAAAATAAAAAAAATAAAGCTAAAGAATTAATAGATGAAGGCACTCCTGTTGTTTTATCGCTTACAAATTATGATTACACAACAAATATTGGGGCAGGTAATGGTAATTTGCAAGAAGCTCATAATGTTATTGCTTATGGATATAAAAACGATATGTTTTTGACTCATTTTGGTTGGAAAGGCGAGGCTAATTATAGAGAAGTGATATTAAATAGTTATTCTATTTATTCAGTTTTTGCTATTAAATATATATCAGAGCATATTCATAATGACTTTTTTGAGTGGAAAACCATATATGGAAATGGAACTTATTGTTCCTGTGGGTATTTGAACTGCAGTCATCCATCTAATAATTTTGTTCAAAATAATAATGAAAATCATCATGTTGTTTGTAAAATATGTGGATATAGTAAGACAGAAAATCATGAATTTGTTGTGGGAGAAACTACAATGATTTGTAATCGTTGTGGATTTGAAAAATCGTTACCTTGTTCACATAATTATATCTATAATAATTATTATGATAAAATAGGCCATCAAATGAAATGTACAATATGTGGTGATATAAAAAAAGAGTCTCATAAGTGTATTTCACTTCAAGGAGTATATAGTTGTACAATCTGTCCGTATGAAAATAAAAATATAGTAATTGGGCCTACTAGTTTATTTTTGAAAAAGGAGGAAAACGATGAAGAATAGAACTAAAATAATTCTATCGGTTGTATCAGCCATTCTTTTGGTCGTTATAATTGGATGTGTTGGTTTTGGGATTTGGTTTTACCATAATTTTGAAGGTGGGAATCCTCCTAAAAATACTTATTTTTGTTTTGACAAATATGAAGATGTGGCGTCTTTATTAAATAAAAATCATCAAAATGATGATTATTTCTTCGTTGATCTCCATAATTATGATCAACATATAGTAGATTCTTGCTATGTTGTTTCTAGCAGTGGTGAACAAATAGAATTGGATGATATTACTAAAATCAATAGTTTGAGTTCTTATTATCAAGTAGATAATCAAAATGGCCTAATTGGTATTTATATTAAATATATTTATGCTGATGATGAAGAAAAGGAAAAAATAAATCATATTGAAATGGACAACATTGGAATCAGCCAAATTGCTCAATTCAAAAATTATTATTTTGATTCTCAATTTTGGTTAAATATAGATGATGTAAATGAAAAATATAACTATCCTGAATTTGTTTTTAATTTTAAACAACAACTAGATAAGTTTAGCTTTGTTGAATATAAGACAAATTATTTTCATTTAGGAATAACTAAAAGTAGTGATTTGTATGTGATGTTTATGTATGAAAATGAATCTATTTCAATAAAACAAGATAAAATGGAAAGATTAGATAGCCAACAAACATCACTTCAAGAAGCATATGAACTGCAACTTATTGATTATTTAATTCACAATTGGTAAGTATAAATAACTAGTCTAAACTATTAGTAAAATATTTTACTAATAGTTTTTTATTACTATACTATAGTCGGTAATAAAGAAGTAATGAAGGGAAAATAAATGATAGGTATACTTTATTCAAAAAATTTAGTTTTATAAGACCAAAATGTATGTCGCTTTAACAAAAGCAAAGAGTTTGAGATTGATTAGTTATGCTAGCGATAGATATGATGAAAAGCGGATGTAGATATTAAAGCACTTTGATAACCTTTTTTGAGAATGGAAAACTATTAATTATGATAGTGTTTTATTCAGTAATGGTGCTTATGATAATGGAACAAGAAGGGGTATTTTATTAGAATAATATACATATTTTTTTCATATAGACCACCTAAAACTTTAAGATTTGTTTGGTGTGGTAAAGAAGAGAATAAAAAATAAAAGGGTGTAATATTTTACAATTTATTGAATTTGAAGTAATATATATATGTTTGAAAGATAAATTTAAGATTAGGAGGAAAATATAAATGCCATTAGTAAATATGTGTAAGATGCTAAATGAGGCAAGAAAAGGTAAATATGCTGTAGGTCAATTCAATATTAACAATCTTGAATGGACAAAAACAATTCTTGAAACAGCACAAAAAAATCAATCACCCGTTATTCTTGGCGTGTCTGAAGGTGCTGCAAAATATATGGGCGGATTTGATACTGTAGTGGGTATGGTGAAAGGATTAATGAAGTACTTAAATGTAACAGTTGAAGTTGCAATTCATTTAGATCATGGATCTACTTTTGAAAGTTGTAAAAATGCTATTGATGCAGGATTTACATCCGTTATGATTGATGGTTCTCATCACCCTATTCATGATAATATTCAAATGACAAAAGAAGTTGTTGAGTATGCTCATGCTAGAGGAGTGAGTGTTGAGGCAGAAGTTGGTACGGTTGGCGGCAATGAAGATGGTGTTGTTGGTGGTATTAAATATGCTGATTTAAATGAATGCGTTCGTCTTGTTCAAGAAGCAAATGTTGATGCCCTTGCCCCTGCCCTTGGTTCTGTTCATGGCCCATATCAAGGTGAACCTGTGCTTGGCTTTACAGAAATGGAAGCCATTGGAAAGGCAACAAATATGCCTCTTGTATTACATGGAGGAACAGGAATTCCCGATGAGAAAATAAAAAAAGCGATTGCTTGTGGAACTTGTAAAATTAATGTAAATACTGAATGTCAACTTGCTTTTAATAAATTATTAAGAGAAGTTTTAAATGATGAAAAAAATGCCAATGTTTATGATCCTCGTAAACTTCTTGGTCCTGCAACTAAAGGTATTGCCTCAGCAGTCACAGAAAAAATGCATGTTTTTGGTTCTATCAACAAAAGTAACTAAATAATACCAATAAAAGAATACAAAATTTTTTCTTTGTATTCTTTTATTTTTATTTAATATATGTTATAATAGGTGTGAGGTATATATAAATGGAAGAGGTAAAATTGAATTTTAAAGATATTGTTGTTCATGTTGCTTTGATTATTGACAAAAGAATCATTGATGAGATAGAAGAAGATGAATATGTCAAACATATTGAAACATATATTAGACAAACAGATCATTTATATATATATAATATGGTCAATCAGGATTTAACATCATTTTTTGATAAACTAAGTAAATATAATCATATTTCCTATACAAACTGTAATGACTTAGGCGAAGTTTGCAATTATCAAAGAATTTTAGAACAGTTTTTGCTTACAGAATGTGACTTTGGAGTAGTACTGAATCAAGGATATTATTATGAAGAAGAGGCTTTTTTATCGTTAAGAAGGTATGCAATAGAGCATGATACATCAAACATAGCGGTTTTAACACCAATGCCACTTAGAGGATGCGAACAATTTTTTATGCAAGTAGAAGACGAAAGAAAGTGTAAAGGGTGTAATTTAGTAGGAACCTTGATTAATATGAAAATTTTTAAAGAACTATCTCCTTTTAAATTAGAATATTATCAAACTACTTTTGATTATGAGTATTGCTTAAGAGCAAGGCAAAACGGGTATCAAATTATTCTTTTACAAAATCAAGTTTTACGAAATCAGAATTATAGAATCATCGAAAAGAAGTTTTTTTTCATCAATCTATCAACTTACGATTATGATTTAATGGAAGTATATTACCAAACAAGAAATCGTTTTTATCTTTGGGATGAATATAAAAATATTGATCCGGAATTTGTAAAATTAGATAAAAAGTTATATAAAGGTGAACGGCATATGTTAAAGGTAAGAGATAAAAATTATCGTGATAAATTTTATATGATGGAAGAAGCACGTTTTGATTATTTAAAGGGATTAAAAGGTAAGTATAAAGGAGGAAATAAAAATGAAAAAAATAAATAAATTATGCTTAATCCTAATTCTTAGCATTTTTTCAGTGTATATATTTTATATAGTAAATACTAAAAGTGTTAAGGCATATGATAGTATTGATTCGACTGGCGCAACTGTGTGGGATAAAACAAGTGAAGAAATTGTTGATAAGTATGGTGTACATTATTCTCATATGACAGGAGTTCCAACAACTTCCGGTAATAAGGGAAGCGAAAAAAATGTCAATTATTTTAGTATGAAAACGGATGGAGAAAATTCCAAATTAGTAACTTGGATTAAACCAATGAGTAATGGTTCGTTTGGGACTTCAAGGCTTACATCGCTTGCGAAAGACTATGAAGCAAACAATCCAGGATGGATTGTAGTTGCAGGTATAAATGCTGATCAGTGGTATTATGGTACTAATAAATATAGCCAAAAGGGAGGATATTTTTTCTTTTCTAATCAAACGTATTATCCACTGACAGTAGGAGGACAAAATTTATTTACTATAAGTCCTCTTGGAATATCAGGAAATGGAATTGGTATTACAAATGATTCTACGAATCCTTTTATCGATGCTTCTGGAAGTTCGAATGTATTGATAAAAATTTATGATGATGCTGATACTTTAATTGCTTCTTATCCTGTTGATGGGTATAACCAAACACCATCATCTAATCAAACGATGGTTTGGAGTGGTAGATATAGTGAAGAACAACTTGGAAATTTTATTCCAAGAGAGGTTAGCACTACTAATGATTTATATATTGTTGAATATGCGGAATTAGCATATATGAATAATTCTAGAGATTATGCATATGAAGGGACAATTTATGCTCCTGTTGATTCATTTTATGGTAGAGGAAATATTTCAACAATTGATAAAGCAACAACTTTAAAACTTGGTCAATTTGCAATTGAAACTACAAATGAAGAATTAAAAGAAGTATTAGATGTTGGAGTAAAAGTAATTGTAGAACACCAATATGCTCAAGAAAGTGTGAATGATTTAGAATCTGTAACAGGATACCATACAAATCATGTTAAAAATGGGCAATATCAACCACTTAGAGATGGTGATAGTTATAATTCAAATACAAGACCACGTTCAATTTTTGGTATCAAAGAAGATGGAACTTACTTTTTAATGACAACAAGAGATGCCCTTGATACGTCACTTGGTGGAACAACTTACACTGAAACGAATGCCATACTAGATTATTATGATGCATATACAGCATATCAAGATGATGGAGGTGGTTCTGTTACCGCAATCTATCGAAATAATGAAGGCAGTTTTGATGTTGTTAGTGAATCATGTGATCCAGGAGTAACAGAAAGAAATATATGTACAGGTTTATTCTTTGTTATAAGAGATCCTGGTTATACAACACAGTTTAATAATTCGACACCAACAACTATTGAGTTAAACCAAAAACATACTGCTTTTGCAAAGGAAATGGAAGATGTTCAATTTATCATAGAGAATAAAACATATGATGCACAAGGGGATACTACGATTATTGAAAATTTAAAAGAAAATACCGAATATGAAATAATAGTAAAATATAAGTATCAAGGTAAAGAGTATCAAACCAAAATGTATGCACAAACGAAAGCATACTATGCAGGACTGAATTTCATATCAAGAAGTCATGGAT